>Ga0265339_10000020_pt1 | contig 175703 bp, 146 predicted proteins | sample 4CB219metaG_FD_202085 | JGI IMG/M metagenome (GOLD analysis project Ga0265339, IMG submission 202085) | Rhizosphere microbial communities from Carex aquatilis grown in University of Washington, Seatle, WA, United States - 4-CB2-19 metaG | ecosystem: Host-associated > Plants > Roots >...
GCTCGCCGATCCCAAACCACCTCGACGATGCCCAGCCCATCACCGTCCCTGCGCGATCCCATCACGACCGCGGATCGCTCACCCCCGGTGCAGCTGCAATCAACTCAGCTCGCTACACTACGCTCGGCACTTCTGCGCGATGGCTCTGGGTGCTGAACCGGATGCCGACCTGAAGCTCGCTTTCCAGGACTTGCGCGAGCTCAAGGTTGACGTCGCCTATCCCTTCCTTCTGGAGCTGTACCACGACTACAAGACGGACCTTCTCTCGAAGACCGACCTGCTGGCCAGTGTACGGCTGGTCGAGGCCTACGTGTTTCGCCGGGCGATCTGTGCGATCCCCACCAATTCGATGAACAAGACCTTCGCGACGTTTGGCAAGGCCTTGAAGAAAGACCGCTACTTTGAAAGCATCCAGGCGCACTTTCTCAGGTTGCCTTCCTACCGGCGGTTCCCGACCGACGACGAGTTCCACCGCGATTTGCAAACCCGCGATCTCTACAACTTCCGCAGCCGCAGCTACTGGCTGCGCCGGCTGGAAAATCACGGTCGGAAAGAGCGTGTGGCCGTGGACGAATACACCATCGAGCATATTCTGCCGCAGAACGAGAACCTGTCGTCCGCGTGGCGCGAGGCACTTGGCCAAGATTGGCAACGGATCCAGCAAACCTACCTGCATACCCTTGGCAATCTGACGCTGACCGCCTACAACGCCGACTACAGCGACCGGCCTTTTGCTGACAAGCGTGACATGCCCGACCACCCTGAGAAGGCGTTGAGGCTGAGCCCGCTTAGGCTCAATCAGGGGCTGGGCGCGGTCGAGGCCTGGAGCGAGGCCGCAATTCAAGACCGCGCCAAGAAACTCGCAGGCTTTGCGGTTGACGTTTGGACTTCACCGGCGCTACCCCACGATATTTTAGAGGCCTACGGACCCAATCCTAGCGCCGCCACGGGCTACACGATCGATGCCCATCCACACCTCCTGAACCCTGCCATGCGGCCTGTATTCGAGGAGTTTCGAAGGGCGGTACTGGCGCTCGATCCATGCGTGAGCGAGGAGTTCTTGAAGCTCTACGTTGCCTACAAAGCCGAAACCAACTTCGCGGACGTGGTTCCCCAAGCCAAACGACTAGTCATCATGCTCAACATGCGCTTCTCGGAAGTGAACGATCCCAAGAAGATCTGTCGTGACGTCACGGCTATGGGCCGCTGGGGGAATGGTGATGTGGAATTCCGCCTCTCAACCCTCGCGGACGTACCGTATGCGATCGGCCTCGTTCGCCAGTCGCTGGAGCTGCAACTTGGAAACGGTGGGGGCACATGAACGAAGCCGAAACCCGCGCCGAGCACATCGACCCTGCCCTCGCGGCTGCCGGCTGGGGCGTGGTCGAGGGCAGCCGGATTCGGCGCGAGTATCCCATCACGCTGGGGCGGCTGGAGGGGCACGGGCGGCGGGGCAAGCCGCTCACGGCGGACTACGTGCTCACCTATCGCAACACCAAGCTGGCCGTGGTCGAGGCCAAGGCTTGGGACCAAGCGCCGAGCGAGGGCGTGGGCCAGGCCAAGAACTACGCCGACAAGCTGGCCATCCGCTTCGCCTATTCGAGCAACGGCCAGGGCGTGTACGGCATCGACATGCAGACCGGGCGCGAAGGCGAAATCCCCGCCTTCCCCTCGCCTGACGAGCTGTGGAATAGAACCTTTGCCAAGCAGAACGATTGGCGCGACCGCTTCGCCACGGTGCCGTTCTCGGACAAGTCCGGCTCGTGGGTGATCCGCTTCTACCAAGAGATCGCCGTCAATCGCGTGCTCGAAAGAATTGCCGCGGGCAAGGATCGGATCCTTTTGACCCTGGCCACAGGCACCGGCAAGACCTCGATCGCCTTTCAGATCGCGTGGAAGCTGTTCCAAGCGCGCTGGAGCCTGGGCGGCGAGCCTGTGCGCCGGCCGCGCATCCTGTTCCTGGCCGACCGCAACACCCTGGCCAATCAGGCGTTCAACGACTTCACCTCGTTCAACGCCTTTGCCGACGACGCCATGGTGCGGGTCAGGCCCGACGACATCCGCAAGAAGGGCAAGGTGCCCAAGAACGCCAGCCTGTTCTTCACCATCTTCCAGACCTTCATGAGCGGGCCTGAAAAGGACGGCAAGCCATCGCCCTACTTCGGCGACTATCCGCCCGACTTCTTCGACTTCATCGTCATCGACGAGTGCCACCGCGGCGGCGCCAATGACGAGAGCACCTGGCGCGGCATCCTGGAATACTTCGCCCCGGCGGTGCAGCTGGGCCTGACCGCCACGCCCAAGCGCAAAGACAACATCGACACCTACAAGTACTTCGGCGAGCCGGTGTTCATCTACTCGCTCAAGGACGGCATCAACGACGGCTTCCTGACGCCGTTCCGGGTGAAGCAGATTTCGACCACCCTCGACGAATACGTCTACACGCCCGACGACAGCCTGATCGAGGGCGACATCGAGGTCGGCAAGCGCTACGTGGAAAAGGACTTCAACAAGGTCATCGAGATCAAAGAGCGCGAGGCGCACCGGGTGAGGCTGTTCATGGACCAGATCCAGCCGAACGACAAAACCCTGGTCTTCTGCGCCTCGCAGGCCCACGCGCTGGCCGTGCGCGACCTGGTCAACCAGATGAAGGCCAGCAAGGATCCGGGCTACTGCCAGCGCGTGACCGCGAACGATGGCGAGCTGGGCGAGGCGAACCTGCGCGCCTTCCAGGACAACGAGAAGACCATCCCGACCATTCTCACCACCTCGCAAAAACTGTCGACCGGGGTGGACGCGCGCAACATCCGCAACATCGTGCTCATGCGGCCAATCAACTCGATGATCGAGTTCAAGCAGATCATCGGCCGCGGCACGCGCCTGTACGACGGCAAGGACTACTTCACCATCTACGATTTCGTGAAGGCCCACCACCACTTCAGCGATCCCGAGTGGGACGGCGAGCCGGTGGAGCCGGAACCAACGGAGCAGAAGGCACCGAAGCCCTACCCGCCCGACGAGCGTGCGCCCAATCCGCAAATGGCGGACGATACCGACAAGAAACCACGCCCAGCAAAGATCAAGGTCAAGCTAGCCGACGGCAAGGCGCGCACCATCCAGCACATGATGTGCACCACCTTCTGGCACCCCGACGGCACGCCCATGTCGGCTCAGCAGTTCATGGAGATGCTCTTCGGCAAACTGCCCGACTTCTTCAAGAACGAAGCCGAGCTGCGCGCGCTGTGGAGCGCCCCCGACACGCGCAAGCGCCTACTCGACGGCCTGGCCGAAAAGGGCTTCGGCAAAGACCAACTCTGCGAGATGCAAAAGATCATCGACGCCGAGAAGAGCGACCTCTTCGACGTACTCGCCCACGTGGCCTACGCCCTGGCGCCACTGACCCGTGAACAACGCGCCCAGCACGCCAAGGTCGCCATCAACCACGCCTTCAACAGCAAGCAGCAAGCCTTCCTCGACTTCGTGCTGTCGCACTACGTGGCCGTAGGCGTGGACGAGCTAGACCAAGAGAAGCTGACGCCGCTGCTTCGCCTGCAATACCACGACAGCATCGCCGACGCCGTGGCCGATCTTGGACGGCCCGACGAGATAGGCAAGGTCTTCAGTGGATTCCAGAGGTACTTGTATGAACAGGTGGCCGCGTGACGTAGGGGCCTCGTGAAGGCAACGGGGAAGATGAAGACATCGACGGACTCGCCGAATGCGCAAGAGGCCCGTGTCGGCGCAAAGGGACGGCGCACAAGAAGCAAGATCGTCGAGGAATTCGCCAACTACATCGACCACGAGAACAGGCAAATAGTCCCCGAAGCTCGCAGAACGCCCCTTGCTTGGACGAGTATCAAGCCTGTGAAAATGAACGTCGACGATGCGACGTTGGCTTGTCTTGAGCACGACAGGAGGATCAAGGAAGCCGTGGCGAAGACGGGCCACACGTTCCGTGACATCCTCAAGAACTGCCAGCTCGTTCTCGACGGTCAGCCCGAATATCCTGACACATGGCCGATTCGCTGGCCATGCGGCTTCGTCACAGCGGAGAATGGGCATCTGGTGCGCGCTGCTCTTCTCTTGGTGTGGGCGTTCAACCGAGACGATCTTGGCGACGAGGATCTCCGGCGCCGGCACGACAGGGCGGTTGATTGGATGGCCCACTATGTCGCCGGCGTGAAGCTCACGGCCGAATACAAAAGACGCCAAGCTGGTGGACGAGCCGCCAGCAGGTCGGAGTCTCGCAACGAGAACCGAGATGTCGTGATTCAACATTGGGCGTCCCTGAGCAACAGGCCGACGCATGAACGTGCTGCACTGATTGCCGAGCGAATTGGAATCACACCGGGCCAGGTCCGGCGCCTGGCGCGCAAGGCTGGCCTGTCGCGGGTGCAGGAGTCGAAGGGGCGGCCATGAGCTCGGAACCGCTCAAGACACCTGTGCCATTCCTCGCGAACCTGGAGCAACTTCGCCACTACAGGGCCGGCGAGAGGGAGATCGATCTTCTCGCGGAGATTCTGAATGACGAGATCGCCAAAGCCGCCGAGGAGCGGACCGGCCGTGGGGCAGAAGAGATCCTTGCAGTGTGTAGGTTGGTCATTGGCGATTTCCAATATCTCGCGAGCTGGAGCGTCCTATGGCCTTCCAGATTCGCGAAAGCAGAGGACCAATTCACAGTTCGGCTACTGCTCCTCTTGGCGTGGTGGTACTCCACACCGCCCAATCGGGACACCGAAACGAACCGCGCACTAGAGAGCGTATCGGCCGAGATCGAGCGATTCAGACTGAACAGGAAGCTGGAGGGCGAGCGCCGAAGGCGGCAGGCAGGTGGTCGAGGGGCCGCAATATCCGACAACCGAACGGCAAACCGTCAGGCCGTGTTGCGCGACTGGTCCGCCCTAATCCAAAAGCCGAAGCGTGACCGGGCCGCGATCATTGCCGAGCGCCTGGGAATCACCGCCGGGCAGGTTAGGCGCCTCGTGAAAAAAGCGGGCCTCCGCTAAGCATAGGCCCGTTTCGATCCGTACGTTGTTCCTTGTCGAGCCGATTTGGTCCGGCTCCGAGGAACAGCATGGAAAACACCACGAGACTTCTCAGACGACGACAGGTGGAAGCAGCGACGGGGTTTCGTCGCTCGACCATCTACGAACACATGGCGCGCGGCCGATTCCCCCGGCCGATCCGTTTGGGGCCGCGCACGGTCGCATGGCTTGCCAGCGAGATCGACGGTTGGATCGCCGCGCGCATCGCCGAGTCGCGGCCGGTGGACACGACCCAGGTGAAGCCATGAGCAACGTCTCGCTGGCCACGTGCGCGCCTTCCATCTCTGATCCTATAGAGGCGCTCAATGACAAGCGCAGGTGTGCCACATCGAAGCTCGCAGAGCGGCTTCGGCGAGTCGCGGAGGCGGTGCTCGACACAGACCGGCCAGGGGCGATGCTTCTCGACCGCATGGCTTGGCGCCTATTCCAGTGCGCGCGAGCTGGGAAGCTCGGCACAGGTTGGCGTTGCTGGGCTTCGTACTGCCCGAGATGCTCGCGCCAGACAGCGATCAAGTATCGGAAGCGCGTTGAAAGGCGGATGCGCAGCCGCGTTCTCTCGGGGACCGCTCCGCACGGTTTCGCGCTGCTGACACTGACCGTTGCTGCTCCTGACCCGAGCCGTGGCCATCGAGTTCTTCGAGATGCACGAGCGCGGCTCTTTCGGGGACACCTTGTGCAAGCCGTTATCGCAGGGGGTGACGGCCATGTTCATGTAGAACCTGCTCGTGGTGCCGATGCCGATGGCTGGAACGTCCACTTGCACGCCATCGTCGAGCTGTCTCGCCCGCTGCGAAGCGTGGACACCTGCGAGCTTCAAACGGCGTGGGTAGCCGTGCTCGCTCGCTTCGCGGCCAAGGGTTCCCTTGACCTGCGGCAGCAGAGCAATCTCAAGAACGAGTTCTTTCGGAATGGGCGCGCCAGCTCGCAGCTTCCATGAGGCCGCTTTTTACGTCACGCGCAGAATGCGCGCGGAGTGGGCCAACGACGAATCCGGCGTGCTCGTCGAGCGCCTCAAGTTCATGCACAAGGCCCCACGGCTCGTGCTCACGTGGGGCACCTGGCGCAAGCCGCGAAAGCGCCCTGCGCGTAGGACCCCCGCCCCCGCCTGCTAGGTAGCCCATGACCACCACGCGGAAGTGCCAGGCCACCACACAAAACGGCGAGCCATGCCAAGCCCCAACGATGGCCAGCTCGGATTTTTGCTTCGCGCACGATCCGTCGAAGGCAGACGAAGCCGGGGCCGCCCGTCGAGCTGGTGGCATCCAGCGCTCGCGCCAGATGGACCACGCCGGCAAGGGAGCGCCAAGCCCCGCGCCAACTTGGTGGCCACTCGAAACCGCCACCCACGCACGCGCAGGGCTTGCCTACGTCATTCAGGAAACGCTAAGCGGCCATCTACCAGCCCGAGACGCCAACGCAGCTGCCGGCGCGCTCTCCGCGCTCGTGGGTGCCCTCAGGGCCACCGATCTTGAACAGCGACTGGAACTTCTCGAACGGACACTCGACCACCGAGGAAAAAAGAAATGAGAGACGACCGCCGGCTCGAACGCCTGTACGAAGGGCTCACTCCCAAGGAGACCGCCACGCTGGTGTACACCCACTTGAGCCGGGGGAACGTCGCCGAAGCCGACCGCATTCGCGATCTCGTGCCGATGAAAGTTTACCGTCTGCCGGACCCTGACCACACCGATCACTTCGAGCGGTTACGACGAGCGACCCTGTACTACGGAATGGAGCGCTGGCGCTATCAGGCCCACTGCTATGCAGCCTCCGGGGTCATGCTGCACGGCTACAGCTCCTCCGAGCAGGAAGACCAAGAACGTGGGCAGGAATGCTTCGAAGCGTGGCAGGTTTGGGAGACGCGCCTTTTGAGCTTGGATGCAGCTTTGGAGGCCGTCTGTGGAAAACACGGCGTCGACATTGCAGACGTGCGCCGAATGGCCGGCGTCGATGGCCCCTATTACGTCCTAGGTCTTGGCGAGATTGATCCCCAGCTGGTGGCCGAGATGACCAAGGCCTTCAACAACGTGCTGGAACCGTCTGTGTGATCCCGCGCTTGGTCGGGAAGAGAACCATTCTCCAGCTCATACGGCGAGCACGGCGCCCCGGCCCTCAATCGCGACAACGACGGCCGCAATCCCTGTAACATGCACGGCATGCTTGATCCGTTGGTCTCGCTTGCGTTCGGCGTCCACTCCAGCCCTGGCGTGTTCGCGCTGCTCCTGGGCTCCGGCGTGTCGCGGGCGGCTCAGATTCCCACTGGCTGGAATATTGTCGATGATCTTGTTCGGAAGATCGCCAAGCTCGAAGGTGTGTCGCCCGAACCCGCGGATCCTGTCGCTTGGTACAGGACGACACATGGAAGGGAGCCAAGCTACTCCGACCTCCTTCTGACGGTTGCTCCATCCTTGACGGAACGTCAGTCGCTTCTCAAGGGCTATTTCGAGCCAAGCTCGATCGACTTCCAGAATGGCCGGAAGTTGCCGACGGACGCTCACAAGGCAATCGCTCGTCTCGTCAAGAGCGGTCACGTTCGGGTTATCATCACGACGAATTTCGATCGGCTCCTCGAAGCGGCGCTTGACGGCGTGGGCGTCCAACCCGTGGTCATATCGACCCCCGACGGTATCCAGGGGGCGCCACCCCTTCAGCATTCGTCCTGCACCATTGTCAAGGTCAACGGTGACTACCGCGACACCAGAATTCGCAACACTGATCAAGAGCTTGCGACGTATCCGCCCGAAATCTGCGAGCTTCTCGATCGGGTCTTCGACGACTACGGGCTCATCGTGTGCGGCTGGTCCTCTGAATGGGATGCTGCTTTACGAGACGCGCTTTCTCGACGTCGCAATCGCCGGTATCCCTGCTACTGGTGCGTGAAGGACCCGCTGCCCACCCGCGGCCAAGAATTGTCGACCCTGGTGTCCGCGGTAACGGCACCCATTTCTGACGCGAACACTTTCTTCGAGTCGCTCGCGGAGAACGTGTCGGCGCTTGATCACATGTCGAGGCCTCATCCTCTATCGACGCCTCTGGCTGTCGAACTGCTGAAGGAATACATCCCCGAAGACAAGCACCGGATTCGTTTGCGTGAACTCGTGGTGGGGGCTGCAACAAAGACCCGCGATGACGTCTTGGCGCTCGGCCCGCCAGATCCGCCCAATAGTCACGAAGAAATGCGGCGCTGCCTCAGCCACTACGAGACCCTAGCAGAAAGGATCGTGGCGCTCCTAGCCAACGGGATCTTCTGGGACGCGCCGGAGGGGCCGTACAACAAGCTCTGGCCAGATGTTCTCGGAATTCTTGCAAAGCCGGTGTTGCAGGCCAATCGAGGTAACGATGGGTCTCTTCGCCTTTTCCGATATCCAGCTTGCCTCGCGCTGTACGCGGCTGGGGTCGCCGCGTGTGCCTCTGACAGGCTTGGCGTTCTCGCTGACCTTTTGAAGGTCGAAGCACAAACTGGCGGCGAGAAGGCGATCCCCGTCTACAAACGAATCTGGCCCAACAGTCTGCTCGACCCTGAGACCGAGAGATTCCTCGATGGCCCTCCTTGGGCCCTGCATCAACGCATCTTCCAATACCTGGGGCCGGTGTTCCTACGGCTGGTGCCAGACGAGGAACGTTTCAGATTCGCGTACTACAAATTTGAGTACCTACTCGCCCTGCGAGCCCTCGCTATGGACGATGGCGGGCTAGGGGGCCTGTTCATAAGCGACGGGGAGCAGGAAGGGAGAAGAGACATCCTGCCGGTCATGAGCACCGAGCTACAGGAGCAAAGGACCGATTGGGCGCCCATGGCGGCGGGCGTGCTGCCCAAATTTGAGTTCGACTGGATAGCGAATCTACAGAGCGATCTGCACAAGGAAGTTCAGCGGCGTCGTTCGAGGTTGGATTTCGACTAGTGCCGCGCCCTGGTTATGGTGCGTGGTTTCTTTCAGGCGTGGCGCTTTGGGGGTACAGGTGGGGGTGCCAACCTTGAAGCGTGCTGCAAGCCGCTGGACAAACCCAATGCTTACCGACGGTTGCGCTCCCACTTCAAGTTCAACGTGTGAGTCACACGGCCGTGCGCTGCGTGTGATACAGACGTTTCGGTAGCACCATCGCTAGCATGCCGCTCGCCACGAAGAGGAGGCCGGCGGCTAGTCCCCACCAGATGCCTTCGATGCCGCCGCCTCCGCGCACGCCGAAGCCGTAGGCCAGTGGCAGCGCGAGAAAGTAGTAACCGCCCAAGTTGAAAATCGCGGCGGGCTTGGTGCGGCCGAGGCCGCGCAGAATGCCGCTGGCTACGACTTGAGTTCCGTCGAGCATCTGGAAAGCGGCAGCGATGGGCAGCACGCGTGCGCACAAGGCCTGCACGGCGGGCTCGGCGCCGTAGGCGCGGGCAAGCCACCAGCGCCCGAAATAGAAGGTCAAGCCGAAAAGCGCCATCACCCCGGCGCCCAAGCAAAGCGACAAGCGCGCTGCACGTCGCGCGCCTTCTTCGTCGCCAGCGCCGATGAGGTTGCCCACGCGCACACTGGCAGCTGTGGAGATGCCGAGCGGAAACATGAAACTGAGTGACGCGAGGTTGAGCACGATCGCGTGCGCGCCGAGGGATACCGGCCCGAGCTTTCCTGCCATGAGCGTGGCCAATTGGAAGCCCCACACTTCGAGGCCGAAGTGCAGCCCGATGGGAAAGCCGAGCCACGCGATGCGGGCGATCTTTCTGCGGTCGAACGAGGCACGCTGCCACGGCACCCAGGCGGCCTTGTGAAGGCCGCGAACGAAGATCAGCGCCAGCAGCAGCGTCGGCAAGAGCGTCCGAACCGCCATACCCGCCACGCCCGCGCCGACCACGGGCGCGAGGTGTCCGCCCCCGAAAACCAGCCACCAGGTAAGAAAGGCGTTGATCACATTCACCACCAGCACCACCCACAGCGACGGCGCAACGATGCCTCGGCCGGCGAGGTATTGCCGGGCGATCGTGAAGACCAAGAACCCGAAAGCGGTCGGCGCTTGCAGCGAAACGAACGTGTGCGCGAGCGCCGACAGCGCCTGGTCCTGGCCGAACAGTCCGAGCACCGGCCGCGTGCACAGCCACAGCAGCGATACCGGCACACTGAGCAGCACCGACAGCACGAGTCCTCGCTGAAAGGTGAGCGCGACCGTCCGGCTATCGCCGGCACCGTAGCCTTGGCTGAGGATGGGATCGGCGCCCATGACGACACCCATGGCGACCAGAATCGTTCCATGCGTCCAGGCGTTGCCCAGCGAGACCGCCGCGAGCGCCGTGTTGCCTGCGCGGCCCATGAGCATGGTCTCGACGGTGCCGAGAATCATCATGCCGACCTGCGATGCCATCAGCGGCAGCGCCAAGCGGACGAGCGTAGCAAGCTCGGCGCGGAGCGGAGATGTCTCACGGTGAGGAGGGATCATGGTTGCATCTGGCCCTTGCGCCGGTTCGCACTATGGTATGGGGCAAACGCAGGGGGCAACATGGAAGAAGCTGAAATCGGAGAAGTCGGCGTCGACAAGCAGGCCGAGGCGGCGCACGAGAAAGCGCGAGAAGAAAAGCATCGCGTTCCTTGGCTGCGCGGCTTGGCGGTGTCGTCGGCGTGTTTTGCCGTCATCGCGGCCATCGCCTCGCTGAAATCGGGACACAGCGCGAACGAGGCGTTGCTCAAGCAGTCGCGGGCAACCGATCAGTGGGCGTATTTTCAGGCCAAGGGGAACAAGGCGGCCACCCGGTCGGCGGAAGCGGATATTCTGGCCGAGCTTCACGTCGACCCGAGCCGCATCGCCTCTGTGCGTTCCGACGTCGAGAAGTACGGCCACGAGCAGGACACGATTCGTGACGAGGCCAAGCATCTGGAGCAGGAGTCGAAAGAAGACCTGAAGCAACATGAGTGGTTTGCCAGCATCGTGACGCTCCTGCAGGTGGCGATCGGCCTTTCTGCCATCGGCGCGCTCATCGAAAGCCGCCGGGTCTGGGTCGTATCGCTCATCGCGGGAGGCGTGGCCTCAGTGGTGTTCTTTGTGAGGTTGATCCTCGGGTAGCCCGTCTACCGGTTCAGCGGTTGTGGCCAAGACCCACGTAGCGTAACCTTCTGACATGTTGTCGTCGGGGGCTTCACGGTTTCTTGTGTTCGGTGTTTTGCTCGTTCTCGTTCTCGGCGCCTGCGAAGGACGAACGGCCATGCGCATCTTTCCATGCAGTCAGGAAGGTGCGGCGCAAGCGTGTAGCAACACGTGCGGCGATGGCACGCAGACCTGCAAGGGCGGCTCGTGGTCGGCGTGTGTGGTCCCGCCGGTCTCTGCTCCGTGCAGTGACACCTGTGGCGACGGCACCCGTCTCTGTCAGAACAACCAGTGGGCCGCGACCTGCGACGTTGCTCCTGTTCGCGTGCCATGCAGCAACACGTGCGGCGACGGAACCCAGCTTTGCGAGAACAACCAGCGCAAGGGCACCTGCGAGGTCGCCGACATCGTGAAAGATTGCTCGTCCATCTGTGGCTCCGGCACGATGACTTGCACTAACGATGCGTGGCAGGCGTGCACGGCGTCGCAGCCCAAACAGCCCCAGCAGGCCAAGTTGCTCGCGACCGTCCGCGACTTTCACATCACCTTCCCGGACATGAATCACGACGGCATCAGCGAAACCGGGATCGTTGCGGCCACGCTCGGCGACGACGACAAGCCGGTGTACGCCCACAGCGGATCGACCGCGACGGTCGTGGGTCCCGAGACCTTCAATCAGTGGTACCGGGACGTGCCCGGCACCAACCGCGCGACGACCATCGATATTCCGCTCACGGTTGCGGATGCCAACAAGGGCGTCTACACGTACAACAACACGGCGTTCTTCCCCATCGACGACCAGCTTTTCGGAAACGAAGGCCAACCGCACAACTACGCCTTCACGGCCGAGATCGCCACGCAGTTTCTCTACCAGGGCGGCGAGACTTTCACCTTCTCGGGCGATGACGACGTCTTCGTGTTCATCAATCGCAAGCTCGCCATCGACCTGGGTGGCATCCACTCGATGCTTTCCCAGACCATCGATCTCGATGCTCAGGCGGACAAGCTCGGCATTGCCGCCGGCGGCATGTACGCAATGCACATCTTCTTCGCGGAGCGCCACATGAGCGGCTCGGATTTCGTGATCGAAACGACGATTTCCGAGTTCGACCCTTGTCGCTGATTTGGCCGTCGTTTCGGCGGCTTGGAAGGTTCTCGGCGACGCCTTCTTTGCGCGCACAGGAGGGTCTCGAACGGGCCCTCCAGAAAAATTCGTAGTCCGCCGAAAGAAGATGCCTAGGGGAGGAACATTCCTTGGGGATAATTATATGGCTTAGCGAAGCGTGGCTCGTGCGGGGGAGCTCATGAGGCTCGTGGACATCTTGCTCGATCGCGGCTGGCTGTCGCCGGTGAAGCTTCGTTCACTTGCGGGTTATCAAAACCTGGAAGATGACCAGCTTGGGGTTGGCTTGCTCGAGGAAGGTCTGATCACGGCCGATCAACTGGCAACGGCTCTCGGGCTCCTGTTTGGCGTGCCACCCACCTTGGACCAGGACTACGCACGCGTCGACCCAAGCTTGCTCAAACGCTTGAGCTCGCAGCGCGCCGCCAATCTCAAGGCGATTCCGCTTTACACCTCGCCCAGTCGGCGCGTGGCCGTGGCCATGGTCAATCCAACCGATCTGAAGGCCATCGACGAGCTGAGCTTCGCCTTGGGCGCCGCCATCGAACCCATGGTCACGTCCGAACCGACCCTGGCGCGCCACCTCGAGCTTCTCTACAACATGCCCAGGCGTTGGACGACCGCGTACCATCCGGTGGCAAGTCCGTCGGTCAGCGAGCGAGTGGCGGAAGAAGCCAAGCGCGCCATGACGGCTCTTCCCTTGGTGGCGAACGGAGGAGCCGCCTACGACATGCAGACGCCCGGTCCGCCTTCGCTGCCCCAGCGAATGGCGCCACGACGGCATCGCAAGGAGACGCTGTCGTATGTGCAGGCGGTAAATGACATGCCGTTGTTCGTGCCTGCGGAGGCCAATGCGCCCGTGCAGCCCGCCACCGAGGTGGCAGCGCTGACTCCGTTCCCGCCGCACGTTTCGGTAACCGGGCCCGACGCCGCGGTCGAGCAGATTTTGGCTGCGCCCGATCGCCAGGCCGTCGCCGATCAGCTGTTTGCGTTCATGCGCGCCTGCTTTGGCGCGGGCGCCATGTTCGTGGTGAGCGGCATGTTCGCCGAAGGCCGCTTTGGCTACAACGAAGGAACGGAATGTCCGGCCGTCGATAAGGTTGTCTTCTCGTTGGAACTGCCCTCGTGTTTTCGCGACGCCTTCAGCAGAGGCGTTGTCTTTCACGGCGCACCTGCTGCAGATGGCGAGTTGGTGCATCGCACGGTGTGGACGGCCCTTGGGTCGCGGCCACCGCGTGAGCTCGTCGTCGCCCCGGTCATGGTCCAGAACCAGTGTGCGCTCTTGCTCTATGCTCAGGGCCGCAGCGGTGGTCGCGTCGAGCATTTCGCCACCGGCAGGTTGGGCCGCGTGTGCATCGCCTTGGCGACGACACTCGTGCGCTTGGCGGGTTAGCGTCTGCGCGCCTGGTTTCAAAGCCGCCTTTTCGTGCGAATATGCGCGCACGATGAATCTTGTTCAGCGCTACAGAATTCTGTCGCTGGCCGGGCTCGTCAGCATGCACGGGACGGTTGCCGGTTGTGCGGGCGATGGCTCCACACCGTCGGATGCGTCGCGAGGCACGCCCGATAGTCTCGATCTCTGTGCGCAGTACAAGGACGGCGAAGCGATGAACAGCAACGAAGTTACGCCGACGGTGAGCGGCACGGTCTACACCTTCACGGCCGGCGAGCGAGTATTTGCCATCGACGCCGCGAAAGGCGGACGTATCGTGACGGTTTCACTCGGCGGCAAGAACATGGTTACCGCGCCGAGCGGCCAGAACAACAATTGGGGGTCCACCTTTTGGCCGAGCCCGCAAAGCGTGTGGAACTGGCCCCCGCCAGCGGAGCTCGATCCTGGCGCTTACGCCGCGTCGATTTGCGGTACCAAGGTCACGATGGCCAGCGAGACCTCGGCCGCACTTGGTATCGAGGTGACCAAGCAGTTCTCGGTCGACGCTACCGCGGGCGTCATCACCATCGTCTACGGCATGGTCAATCGAGGAAGTCAGGCGCTCTCGCTGGCGCCCTGGGAAATCACGCGTGTCGCGGCCGGTGGACTGACGTTCTTTCCGATGGGCGAAGGCTCGCCCAAGAAAGGAACGCAGGATTTGCTGACCCTGCAGATGGCAGGCGGCGCTGCTTGGTTCGCTTACGATGCGGCCTCCATTCCTCAAGAACAGAAGGTGTTTGCCGATGGAGCCGAAGGCTGGATTGCCCACGTCGAGGACGATGTGCTCCTCGTGAAGTCGTTTGGCGACACGACGCCTTCCGAGGCGGCTCCCGGTGAATCGGAAATCGAGCTCTACGCCGATGGCGCTCACACGTACGTCGAGGTCGAAAATCAGGGCGCCTACGCCAGCATCGCGCCGGGCGCCACCGCCACTTGGACGGTGCGCTGGTATTTGCACAAGCTCGATGCGACCGTCTCCGTGAAGGTTGGCAGCGCCGATCTTCTTTCTGTCGTACGGTCGCTGCTTGGCGGTTGAGCGAGAGCGCTTACAAGACGACCCACCGTCGCGGCAGGAAACACTCCTCGTACATGCGCATGGCGTAGCGGTCGGTCATGCCGGTGATGAAGTCGGCCACTGCCCGCGACAGCTCTTCCGTTTCAGGCAACCCTTTCGGCCAATGCTTGGCGCGAAATTCGTCGCCGTGGGCGTTGAAGTACTCCCACAATTCACGGACCACGCGCTGGGCGCGCTCGAACTCGGCGTAGATTTCCGGACGCTCGTAGACTTTGACGTAAAGGAAATCGCGCAACGCCATGAGCGCGTCGAGCACTTCCTTGCTCATCTCGATGTGCTGTTTTTCATCGAGGCGCGATGCTGTCACCACGTCGGTGACGAGACGGGTAATGCGTCCGCTGTGGCTCTTGCCGAGCACGTTGATGATGCTCTCGGGAACTTCCGCGAGCGTGATGACCTGGCCGCGAATGGCATCGTCGAGATCGTGATTCACGTAGGCCGCGATGTCCGCCACGCGGGCGATTTGCCCTTCGAGCGTGGATGCCTCGTGCTCGGTCTCGCTGGCCAGCACTTTCCCTTTGCCCTTCGAGTGGCGCAAAATTCCATCGCGCACCTCGGCCGTCAGATTGAGCCCCTGGCCGTCGTGCTCGAGCACGTCGACCACGCGAATGGATTGCCGCCCGTGGTGAAAACCGCCGGGAATAAGCTTGGCCAGCACGCGCTCGCCCGCGTGGCCGAACGGTGTATGGCCGAGGTCGTGGCCCATGACGATTGCCTCGGTCAACGATTCGTTAAGGCGCAAAGCGCGCGTGATCGTGCGTGCGATCTGCGAGACTTCCAGCGTGTGCGTAAGGCGCGTTCGGTAGTGATCACCGTGCGGCGAAAGAAATACCTGCGTCTTTCCCGCCAGACGACGAAAGGCCTTCGAATGCAGAATGCGATCGCGGTCGTGCTGGAAGATCGGACGGACGTCGTCCAGAGGCTCCGGCCGCTTGCGGCCCAGGCTGGTGCGGCTCTTTTGTGCGTAGGGTGAAAGTACCTTCTCTTCGTCGGCCTCGAGTTGTTCGCGAACGGTCATGGCTTGGTTCTAGCAGCTGGCAGAAAAAGCGCCTTTTTGCGGCGTGTGTTTCTTATACGTTTCTTACGAGTTGCTTTCGTGGTGAAGCCTAGTTTCTCCCGAGCTAAATCTTGAAATCGCTAGAGGGAACAGCTTGCTACATCCGATGCAGATCTCTAGTTTGCGGGCATTCCACTGCGGGCGCTCACAAAGGAGAAAACTGATGGTCGCTAAGGCAAGGCAATTCACTCTGGTCTCGGTGCTTATGCCGACGTTGGTAGTCGGACTTTTCGCTGCTGGGCCTGCCTGGGGTGAGCCCAGCGCTGCGGACAACGCCGCAGCAGTTCCAGCTGGCGGGGTTGCCGTGGCTGCTCCCGCTCCGGCGGTGGCACCCATTCCATCGAATGCCGAGCTCAGTGCGCGCGTCGCCGACCTCGAGGCGTACATCAACAACACGCCGCCCAAGACGCTGACCGCGGCGCCGGGACCGGGCCACAACGGCTGGATGATGACCTCGGCCGCGCTCGTTCTCTTCATGACGTTGCCCGGCCTCGCGCTCTTCTACGGCGGCTTGGTTCGTCGCAAGAACATTCTCTCGGTGGTCGCGCAATGCTTCGGTTGTGCAGGCCTCGTCACCATCCTGTGGTGGGCCTTCGGGTACAGCGCCGTGTTCGCCAGCAGCGGATCGGCCAGTGGCTCGTCGATCTTGGGCTCGATGAAGTTCGCCTTCCTGCGCGGCGTGACCTCGGTTCCCAATGCAGATTACGGACCGTGGGTTTCGCACTCGGTGTTTGCGATGTACCAGATGATGTTCGCCATCATCACGCCGGCGCTCATCGTGGGCGCCATCGCCGAGCGCATGAAGTACTCGGCGCTCATGGCCTTCATTTTGGGCTGGATGCTGCTCATCTACTTCCCGCTCGCGCACATGATTTGGGGCTCGGACGGCATGATGAACGGCCTCGCCAACGCCAAGGCCGGTATCAAGGCCATCGACTTCGCAGGCGGCACCGTGGTGCACATGTCGTCGGGTTGGTCCGCGCTTTTCCTCGCGCTCATTCTCGGGCCGCGCAAAGGGTTCGGTCGTCGACCGTTCATGCCTCACAGCATGGTGCTGACGGCGGTTGGTACCGGCATGTTGTGGGTCGGTTGGTACGGCTTCAACGCTGGGAGCGCGGTCGCTGCCGATGGCATCGCCGCCGGCGCGTTCGTCGCGACTACGCTCGCGGCTGCCATCGCCGGCTCCGTCTGGCCGCTCATCGAGTGGATCACGCGTGGCAAGCCGACCGTGCTCGGTTTCTGCTCCGGCGTCGTCGCCGGCCTCGTCGTGATTACGCCAGCCGCTGGTTTCGTCACGCCGACCGGCGCGGTCATCATCGGCGTTCTCGCCGCCATCGTTCCCTACCTCGCGTGCACCAAGCTCAAGCAGTGGCTCAAGTACGACGACGCGCTCGACACCTTTGGCGTGCACGGCGTGGGCGGAACGATGGGCGCGCTGCTCACGGGTTTCTTCGCCACGCCCGAGGTGAACGGCAACCTCAACACGAACCTTGCACAAATCGTCGGCAAGACCCTGTGGCTCGAGCAGCTCAAGGCGATGGGCGTGACGATTGTCATGGCCATCCTCGGCACCACGGTTCTCGCGTACGGCATCAAGGCGGTGCTTGGCCTGCGCCCCGAAGCCGACAGCGAAGAGCAGGGCCTCGACGTCCTCGACCACGGCGAGTCCGGCTACCACATGGACGAGGCGGCCGGCTAGCCAGTTTCTTGCCTCGCGAAAGCCTCAGCCGAAAGCTGGGGCTTTCTTATTGGGTTGCGGTCAAAGTGGCCGATACATCCGAGCTTGAGCTGCTGCTTGTGCTGCGAAGCTTGAGCGTATTGCCTTGCACGCAGTAGTCGGACGTATCGGGCGTGCCGGTCGATTTCGGAACGCTGGTAACCGTTGTGCCCGAGGTCGAGTAGGTGCCGTCCTCCGAAGGCGGATGCTCGTTGAAGCTCTCGCTACAAACGCACGAACCTCCCGCAACGGTCGAGCACGATCCCGAGAAACCGGCGTCGGTGATGCCACCGCTCTTGTAGGTCGTGTCGAGCGCTGCGCAGCTAAAGCTGCCGGTAAGACATGGCGCGGAATAGGTGACTGTCGAGGCGCTGCTGAGGGTGAAGTCGATGGTGTACGTGCCATCGTTGCGGAACGTAAACGTGCCGCCGAATTCCTCCTTCTGTACATTCGCTGTCGTCGAGCAGCCAGCATCGTTGAGGGACGTGGACGAGCCGGCGTCCCGGTTGCTGAGACAGAAGCCGCTGATGTGCCACGTGCCGAGCAGGGAACCTCCGCAGGGCGTGAAGCTGCAGGAATTGTCGCCGCTGCTGCCGCCGCTGCCACCGTTTCCAAAACTGATGCCGCCGTCTGCCGTGCTCGTTCCGCCCCCGCAACCAAGTAGCATGGCGGATGCGAGCGAGGCGACCGCGAAGATTGTCTTGGTCATATGCATTCTCCTGTGCGCGCCCGAGGTGAGCGCCTCCCGGATCGTACACCCGCGCTCGCGACGCATAAAGGGCGGCTTGCCGCCGCGGCAGTTGGCTGCCAACTCGCCGGGGGCTCTGCTACGATGAGCGCGCCGTGGCCCTATCGCTCGCTCCGTGTCCCGTCGACCAAGCGTCGCCCCGAGGTGGCGTGCTGCGGGCTGCTCGACGGCCAGACGGCTGGGTCGTGGACGGCCCCGCTCCGCAATTGCCCGCGCGGCTCGACGATTTGTGGCCCGGCCCGAGCGAAGATTTGTGCTGGCTCGCCGGCAACTGGCGCATCTTGCAACGCCAGGACGGGCATCGGACTTCGCTCGACGATCTTCTGACGGCGCACCTGGCAGCGACGATGCTGACGGAACGGCCGCCGGCTCGCTGTCTCGACCTCGGCTGCGGCATCGGTAGCGTGCTTTTGTTTCTAGCTTGGCGGTTTCCCTCAGCGCAGCTCTTGGGTATCGAAGCGCAGGACGTGTCCGCTGCGCTGGCTGTGCGCTCGCTGGCGTGGAACGGCATCTCGTCTCGCGCCCAGATCCTGCTTGGCGATTTTCGGCACACGGCCATCGAGGAGCGATTCGATCTCGTCACGGGAACGCCGCCGTACTTTCCCGTGGGCAGCGGGCCGCAGTCGGAAAGCGTCCAGCGGGCTCCCTGCCGTTTCGAGCACCGGGGTGGCATCGAGGCCTACTGCCAAGCAGCCGCACGCCTGCTTGCCGACGGCGCGCCCTTCGTCGCCTGCGAAGCGTGGATTCAGCGCCAACGCGTGCAGCCGGCTGCCGAGGCCGCGGGACTGCGTCTCGTGCGCTGGCGCGACGTCGTTCCGCGCGCGGGCAAGACGCCGCTTCTTTGCGTGTTCGCCATGCGGCGGGCCGACTGCTCCGAGCCCTTGTGCGAGGAGCCCCCGCTGGTGGTGCGCGACGAGAAAGGCCGGCGGAGCACCGAGTTCGGCCAAATTCGTGCGGCCATGGGCATGCCGCGCTAGTCGCGTGGGGAGCGCTGGGCTTTGCTCAGCGCGGACCATCGCGGGAAGGCATGGAGACCCTTCGAGGGTTTCCATATCATCAGTCGTCCTTGCTCGTTCAACTTGACTCTGCGGCTCGAGCTATCCATTCTCGGGTCCCCTAGCTGTGATCCAGCAATCGAAAGGACGTTGACACGATGGCCGAGGAAAAAGCGACCGCCAAGACCAAACCCGCCAAGACCAAGCCCGCAGCCGAGGCTGGTGAGAAGTGCTGCGCTGAAAAATGCAAGCAGCCGGCGCGGGCCAAGGGCTACTGCCGCAAGCACTACATGGCGTGGCGGCGGGGCAAGATTGGCAAGAAGCAGCGCTACAACTGCTGCAGCAAAGAAGGCTGCCGCAAGCCCGCCGTGGCCGGTGGCAAGTGTGCCGAGCACAAGAAGGGCGCGGAGCCCGCTGCGGCGGCCTAGCCGTCGGTTCTTCGCGCTCACCGCCGCGGGCGCAGGTCGCGATGCCAGCTTCGGCGGCTGTCGCGGCCTTGCGCGGGTGATGGAACCATCACCCTAGCGGTGGTCGCGTCCGAGCCCTATGTACAAAATCGTCATCAAGGGCGGCAAGCGTCTGCACGGCGAGGTGTCCGTGTCGGGCGCCAAGAACGCGGCGTTGCCGATTTTGGCGTCGTCGCTGCTCGCCAGCGGCCAGTCGACTTACCGGAACGTCCCCGGCCTGGGTGACGTGGTCACCATGCGCAAGCTGCTCGGGCAGCTGGGCGCCAAGGTGAAAGGCGATGGAACGACCCTGGTCGACAGCACCACCATCAGCCACTTCGAAGCGCCCTACGAGCTGGTGAAAACCATGCGCGCCTCGGCGCTGGTGCTGGGCCCGCTCATCGGCCGCTACGGCAAAGCATGCGTTTCGCTGCCTGGCGGGTGCGCCATCGGCGCTCGTCCCATCGACCAGCACCTCAAGGGCCTCGCGGCCATGGGGGCGCGCATCGAGCTCGAGCACGGCTTGGTCACGGCGCGCGCGCGTCGCCTGCACGGGGCGACCATCGTCTTCGATCTGGTCACCGTCACCGGCACCGAGAACTTGATGATGGCGGCGGCGCTGGCCAAGGGGACAACCACGCTCGAAAATTCCGCCTGCGAGCCCGAGGTCGAAGAGCTGGGCGTCGTGCTCAACAAGATGGGCGCGCACGTGCGCGGCGCCGGCACCTCGCTCATCACCATCGAAGGCGTGGACGAGCTTCACCCCATCGATCACGCCATCATTCCCGACCGCATCGAGGCGGGCACGCTGATGGTGGCGGCCGCGGTGACCAAGGGCAACGTGCTGATTCGCGATTGCATGCCCGAGCATCTGGACGCGGTCATCGCCAAGCTGCGCGCGGCGGGCGTCGAGGTTTCCATCGAAGAAGGCGGCGTGCGCGTGATCGGGCGCGGCGAGTTCAAGCCGACCGACATCGCGACCCGGCCGCATCCGGGTTTTCCGACGGACATGCAAGCGCAGTTCATGGTCCTCATGTCGCGGGCCAAAGGTCAGTCGGTGCTGTCCGAAAACATTTTCGAGAACCGCTTCATGCACGTGCCCGAGCTGATGCGCATGGGCGCCGATATCGCCATCGACGGCCACATCGCCGTCGTGCGCGGCCCGGTGAAACTGAAGGGCGCCAAAGTCATGGCCACCGACCTGCGCGCATCGGCGTGCTTGGTTCTGGCCGGACTCGTTGCCGAAGGCACGACGGAAGTCCTGCGCGTCTATCACCTCGATCGCGGCTACGACCATCTGGAACGAAAGCTGCGCGCCATCGGCGCCGACATCCGTCGCGTCAAGGGCGAGCTGTAGGCGGGCGTGCGTAAATGAAATTATGCGTTGACCAGCTTTTCCCGCTAACCTAGGCGACGGTCATGGCCGAGTTGGATCTCAGAGAAGAGCTGAAGCGTGGGTTGAAGGTGCATCCGCGCGTCGTCACGCAGAACCTATTTTCGGATCCGGCCGCCATCGAAAAGCTGGCGTCGTCGCTGCCCATCTTTCTGCCGTTCAAGGGCAAGTCGTACAAGGCCGCGATCTGGATCCTCGACTGGGACCATCGTGTTCCGTCGCGCGACTTCGTCTTGCGCCTGTATGCCTTCTATTCGTCGCAGGGCAAAGCCATCGGCGAGCTCTCCTATGCCGATCGCCAGGCACAGATCAAACACGAGGATCTCTTCCCCGAGTTCGACGTTTCGGATTTCGGCGGTCTCGCGGCGGACGAAGTCTACGAGGCCGAAGGTCCGGTCAGCGGCGAGCTGAAATCGTTTCGCCTGGTCAGCGAGTGGCGACGCGAGATCGAGCCTAAGGCCGCACGCAAGGCTGAGCAGATCGCGCGGGCCTCGCACCAATTCACAGAGGTCGCCAGCCAGACACGCGCCCGTCCGCCCGGACTCGGCGACCTCGAATCAGCCGAGTGGTGTCCGCCGAGCGAAAGCGGCCACGCTCGCTGGGGTATCGACGTGTGGTACCTGCGCGCCTTCAACGGTATGGTGGGCGAGGGGACGGCATTTCTCGTCGATCTCGACGATGAGAAGGTCGTGCGTCAGCGCGATTTCCAGTTCCGCGCCGGCTAGGCGCGGGCACGCGATCGGCGAAATTCGCAGCGATTTTACGCGCCGGAAATGCTTTCCGTTGATTCCCAGTGCTACGACTCTGGGTGTTCAACTAGCAGTACAACCAGGGGAGATTATCGTGAGGAAACATAGCGTTCTGTGTCTCGGTTTGGGTGCGGTCCTTTCGTTCGGCCTGCTTGGCGTTGGCTGTTCCAGCGACAACAGCAGCTCGCCGGTAGATGCCGGTAAGAAAGATGGGAGCGCTGGCGGTAAGGGTGGCAGCGCTGGCTCCACCGGCGCCGGCGGTTCGGCTTCGGGTGGAAGCGCGGCTGGCGGAAGTGCGGCTGGTGGAAATGTTGGCAGCGGCGGCGCGACCGATACTGGCGGAAGTGCAGCCGGCGGTTCTAGCGCAGGTGGCAGCAGCGGTTCCGGCGGCTCGGCGACGGGCGGGATCATTGGCACCGGCGGCTCGGCGACGGGCGGCTCTGCTGCGGGCGGCTCCATCGGTACAGGTGGCTCAGGCGGCGTCGACGGCGGCTCCATCGACGTCGGCGGCAGCGATGCGCTCGACGCCCCCGTGGGCAACGATGTCGCCATCGACAGTGCGTCGGTCGACACCGGAACGGTATCGCTCGATGTTGGTGCCATCGACGTCGGCCAGGACGCTCCAGCGATCGATATGGCTGTCGCTCTCGATACCGGGATCGATACGACGGCGGTGGATATGTCCGGTATCGACAGCGGCAACCTAATTCCGTGCGATACGGTTCATATGATCAGCCTGGGCGATACCAACGGTATTCCCTCGAACGGCTTTGGCACCACAGGCAGCTACTGTTTTGCTACCTGCGATGACATCCAAGGCTGGGGGGCGAGCAACATGTCCGGTCGCAGTCTGCTTGTGATCAATGGGAAGCCGGTTGACTTGTCGACTGGCGTTGGCTCTATGCCTCTGCCGACCCCCAAGTTCATGGACACCTACACGGTGTTTCAGGTCAACGCCGGAAGCTATGATTACGCGCGAATCTATTGGTGGGGAACGGCCCACGTTTGCGCAGCTCCCGCTGGCGGCTTCGGTCTGAACTAAGTCAGTCGTTACGCCAGAACCTCGAAATCAAGCGGCCAGCTCCACCCTGGGTGGGCTGGCCGTTTTCGTAGGTGCTCTATGGGCGAACGCTGATTGCAGTAGCGTAAGGATGGGTGCTGTTGACGCCGTCCCCGATTTGGCCAACGTCGTTGTTGCCCCTTCACGAAACAATCCCCGTTGAGGACAGTTCGCACGCGTGGAAACTCCCGCGCGCTTCAGATGCTACGCTAAAGCGGGCGCACGTCGATGACGTGTCCCCAGCGGGCGAAGTCGGAAACGTTGTCCGTGAGCAAGGTCCGGATACCGTGGGCCATCATGGTCGCCACGATGTTGGCGTCGTGAATCTGCTTGCCCCGCGTATCGCCTACAGCCAGCAAGGCAGGCATGCAGTTGCTGGGCGACATCCGGGCCGTCCTCAGCCACGCGGCACTGTGATTCGATGGTGCGTGCGCGGTCCAAGATGTCCGGCATGGGGGCGTTCCCGGCAAAGAAGGTTTGCGGACGGGATATCACGGCCAGGAACTCACGGACAACTTGGCGGCTTGTCCACAGTGTTCCGATGGCTACACGTCCGAGCGCCTCGATCGCTTGGGCGTGATGCGGAGCTGTTGGGACCGCGGCATTCACCCAAACATTCGTATCAGCGAAGATCCCGTCAGCGGTCTGTGTCGGCATACAGATCCTCGCGCCTTAGGCTTAGGCCGCCGGCCGGCCATTGCGCGCCAGGCAGCGCCAGTGTGGCCCAAGATGTGGCCGAGGGCTCGGGCGTGACCGCTTCATCCAGCACCACCACGACGCGATGGGAACCGCTCGGCACATCCGAGGGGACATCCACCACGAGTTGGTGTGCCGCGTTTACGATTCCTGTCGTCTGCAGCGCCTTCACAGGAATTCTCCAGTCCCAAAGTGTAACCCGAACAGCGGCCGAGGCGAATCAAGGATAGCCTCACGCGCGGGTGGATTTCCAGCGGCGGGTGCCGCGGGCGTCGTAGGCGGCCAGGATGCCGAGCGCGGCGTCAGGCGCGACGCCGGGTATCCTGCGCGTCCACGACAGTGAACACCCGAAGCAGGTTTTCTAGCTTGTCGGCAACCGATGCCACGACACGGTTTACCTTGTCCGCAGACTCCAGCCCGTGCAGCCGGATGAGAATCACTCCCGCGTGCGGCAAATTGCGGGCGAAGACCAATTCGCCAAAGTCCTTGTCGGCTGTGACCAACACCGCATCTCGCTCTCGGGCCAGCGCCAGTACCGCTTCATCCTCGATACCGGGCGCCAGTTCGGCGACATACGTGACCTCATGTCCCGCGGTACGTAGCCCTCGCACGATGGGGCCATCGACACTTTCATCGGCTACGAAACGCACGGCTTAGGCCGCGAAGTGCTCGCGCAGGGTGGAGGCCGCGAAGGCCAGCGCGGCGTGAATGTCCTCGGCGGTCAGGCGCGGGTGCGCGGCCAGTATTTGCGCCTCGGTTTCCCCAGCCGCGAGCTTGTCCAAGAGCAATTCGACGGTAATGCGAGTGCCTTTGACGATGGGCTTACCCATCATCACGTCAGGCCGGGACTCGATGCGCTCCGCTGAAATCACAGAAATAGTCTACGCCGACACCGGGGCTCGTCCAAGGCGAGTTCGAGGCGCACCTTGTCGCGAGGCTATGCCGCCGTGCGGGTCGATTTCCAGCGCCGTTCGCCGCGGGCGTCGTAGGCGGCCAGGATGCCGAGGGCGGCGAGACTGTCGAGCACTTCTTCGACGTCGGCTCTGTTCGCGCCTTTGAAGGCGGCGGCGACTTCGGCCTTGGACCACTCGGCCGCGCCTTTGGTGACGAGGTCGCGCACGGCCGCGATCTGTTCGGCCAGCTTCCTCGGCCAGGCGGTCGCGGTGGCGGTCACGGGCGCAGCGGCTGAGTTGTCGGCCTCGTCGGCGGTGGCGAGCTTCTCTTGGGTCGCGGCCTTAGCGCCGGTTGGGTTCTGGAATTCGGGCCGCAGCCAGCGAATGAGCCCGCGCCTCTCTTCGGCCGCGCGCTCGGCATTCAGCGCCACCAGGCGTTCCAGGATCTGTTCGTCGGTCAGATCGTGCGGCCAGCCGTAGGCATCGAAGACGGCAGCGTCCAGATCGTCGTGCAGCTTCTTGAGCACGGACACCAGGCCTTGCTCGTGGATGACCTTGTCCTTGGCCGTGAGCGCCCCGCCCGAGCGCAACTTTTCGAGCACGTTGTACATGCCGGTGATGGTGAGATCGGGATGCGCGGCTTGCTGGCGTTTGCGATGGGCGTCGAGTTCCGACGCAATCGAACTGAGCATATGAGGGAGGTCAGATCCCGAATGCCTTGGCGGAAACGGAAACGGCAAAAATGTGGACTTGTGCTGGTACCTCGGATCGTTGCCGATGCCGAGCCTACCACCCGATCGCTCCGCCCAGATCCGATGGATCTGGGACGAGAGCACGCCCAGCATCCAAGGGTCATCCACCGCAATTGCAACGACTGATGTATCCGGCACAGTTGAAGACAGTTGGAACTGAAAAGTGAACCTCTTAGCGGTTCGCGGAACAAGAATGAATCGCGCAAGATCCTCGGTGGCGCGGCGTAGTGCCGGAACTGGCTCGGCAAAGAGCCACCACTTGGTCCTTCGGCTCTCCCTGTTGTCCTCGTCTCGTTGCGGTTTGACTCGGGTGAGAACCCACTGAAAAAGATGGGGATATCGGTGCCTGCATTCCTCCTGTGACATCGGGAAGAAGTCGATGACGCCAGCTCCGCGGTCCTTCTGGGTTAGATCCTTCGCAATGAAGAACCGCCGCAGGAACTTTCGTTCTATGGCGCTTCCGTGAGTGGCCGCCTCAATGTCCTCCGGAAGAACGATGAAACCTTGCCCGAGGGGATACATCCCGGTAAAGGCAATTCCCTGGTTTGCTCTTAGCGGAACTGAGGCCAATACATCCGCCCCTGTCGTGAGGTCGGCATGGATTCGACCTGAGCGAATATCAAAGGCGACCTCAACACAATCATCAACTCCGGGACTTTCATCGAGCACAAGCAGAACTCGTCCGTCCTGCGCGGGGTTCTCGCCAACGGTCATTGCTATGCGAACTGAAGCACCTGTTTCTGCATCAACCCAGGGATGATCGGGAATGGCGAACGCGAGGCCAAGTCCCGCCTCTATTCTATCTTCCACAACTTTGCGGTTGAACGCCTGGGTGATGCTGTTCGTCGTGATCAGACCGAACCGGCGGGAAGTTCTTGCGTTGACCACTGAAGCAGCCCGTTGCCACCAGTACATGACGTAGTCTGCTGCTTCGGGAACCTCCGGGTAGGCAGCACGCAAGGTCTCGACATAACCTTGCCCGAGCGCGACCTTCATCCGCTTGTTCCCCACGAACGGCGGATTCCCCACAATAAATTCCGCCTCGGGCCACTCGGCCTTGCGCGGGTTCTGGTACTTGTAGACGTTCACGCGCGCCGACTCGTCTGGGACTTGCTCGCCGGTGACGGGATTCGTCTTCATGGTCTCGCCGTCCCACCTCGTAACTGGCTTCCCTTTTTCGTCGCGCACCAGCTCGGGTTCGCCGTCGTAGGCCAGGACGGCGTCGCGGCACTCGATGTTCTTGTAGTCGTGCAGGACGGGCTCGGAGACGGGGCTGTTCTTGCCGAACATGCGGAAGTGCCATTGCAGGTAGCCGATCCACAACACCAGCTCGGCGATCTCTTTCGCCCAGCGTTTGATTTCGATACCGTGGAATTGGGCGGGCGTTACCTGCACCTTTTCCATGTGAAGCAGCGTCTGCTTTTCGCCCAAGGATTCGAGCAGGCTCAGCACCTCGCCTTCCAGGCGCTTGAACAGGTCGAGCGTGACGTAGAGGAAGTTGCCCGAGCCGCACGCGGGATCGAGGACGCGCGTGTTGCACAGCTTCTGATGGAAGGCGCGCACGACTTCCACGGCCTCCTTCAGCTTGTCTTTGTTGGCCTTCGGGGTCTTCGCCTGCTCCGCCGCCACGACCAGGCGGCGCGCCTGCGCCTGCACCACATCCCAATCCGCACGCAGCGGCTCTTCGATGGTTGGCCTCACAAGGCGTTCGACGTAGGCACGTGGCGTGTAGTGCGCGCCGAGGGCGTGGCGCTCTTTCGGATCGAGCGCGCGTTCCAGCAGCGTTCCGAAGATGGCCGGCTCGACGTCGGACCAGTTGCACTCTGCCGCTTCAAGCAGCAGTCCGAGCGCCTTCTTATCCAGCTTGAGCGCTTTGGGGTTGGCAAAGAGGCCGCCGTTGAAGCGCAAGATCCTGCCGAGCACGTTGAAGATCTCGCCACCGTCGTTCATCGTGCGCCAAAGGTGTTCGACCTGGCTTGCAAAGGCCTCGGGATGGGGCAGCCACTGTTCTTTGAGCGCCCGGGTGAAGATGCCCTCCGGCAAAAGGCCGACATCCTCGGCGAACATGGTGAACAGGCAGCGCATGAGAAATTGCGCGACCAGGGTTGCATCGTGGCCGTCGTCTTCGAGCTTCTTGGCCAATACGGCTAAGTGGCCGGCCACTTCGCGCGTGATCTTGGCGCTGTGCTTGGACGGATCGAGATCGAGAGGATTGTTGAAGAGAGCGCACAGGGTGTCCCGGTGCTTGGCGAGGTCGGCGAGAAAGAGGCGGTTGTTTTGCGCGTTGGGAAAAGCTCGGTAGTTGCCGCTTCCGTCGAAGGCCGCATACAGATCGAAACAGTGGCCGATGTCGCAAACGATGATGAAAGGCGGCCGGCGGTCGAAGCTGAGCGCGTAGCCGAGCGCCTGACCGTAGGCATCCATCATCAAGATGTTCCAGGCCGGTGTGCCGCGCTTGGCTTTGCCGAGCTTGCTCGAACCTTCGCCGGAGGCTTGCTTGGCTTCGAGGATGAAGCAGTCCTGCTTGTACAGATCGATGCGGCCGATGGTGGCCTCGCCGCCTTCGTGGGGCAGCTTGGCTTCGCGCTCGAAGACGTAGGTGTCGCGCTCGGGATCGTTGGCGGATGGATTGGGCGGGGCAACTTCGAGAACGCCGCACAGCTCGGTCAGAAAGAGATCCTTGTTCGCTCGCTCGGACGGACCAGCGGCGGCCCACTTGGCGATGAATGCGTCGATGCTCTGGCCCATCGGGCGGCATTGTATCGCAAGTGGTGGACGCACCTGGACTTCGCGATGAGCCGACGCGGCCGGTCTGAATACAACGTGATTCCGCCACCTTAGCGGCTCGGAACGGTCGATCCACGCTTGGATCGGGCATTCCTGCCCACTCGGAATGGTCGATCCACGCTTGGATCGGGCATTTCTGCTTAGTCGGAACGGTCACTCCACGCTTGGACCGGGCATTCCTGCTGGCTCGGGATCCTCACCCCACGCTTGGCGCGAGCACTCCTGCTGACTCGGGGATCCCGGTCCACGTTTGGCGCCAGCATTCCTGCTGGCTCGGAATGGTCGATCCACGTTTGGATCGGCCGCTTCGAGCCAGGCAGAGGGGACACGCCCAAGAAGCGTCGTCCCTCTGCCCGCGGGCCGGCCTACTTCGCGACTGGCACAGGTGCTGGCGCCGGGGCCTCGCCGTTAGACGATGCCCGGTTATTCCGCGTGGCCGCCAGATACGAGGCGACTCGATCGGGTTGGCCGGGGAACAGCTTCTTGAGATCGCCTTCCAGGCGATCCAATTCACGGTTCACGTCGTCGATGAGTAATACGACCGAGGTCTGCAGCGGTGCCAGCGCCTTCACGGTGTCGTTGCGCTGATTGAACGCCATCTCCAACGCGTCGGTAGCTTCCTTCATTTTCGGCGTCCAGGTCTGCGCCAGCGGTTCGGTTGGGTTGCGTGCCAGCTCGACCAGCCACCCGCGCGCGGTTTCGATTTCGCGCTCGATGCCGAATTTCTGCGCGGCCGATGGAGTGGTCTTGCCGAAGAAGCGTGTGTAAGGCGGCTGATCCCGCCGGCCGCCCGAAGCATCGACGATGGCGCGGCCGAAAGCCGCAACGGTTGCGTCCCACTTGGCGTCGCAGACCGCAAGTCGCGCCCGTGCTCGCGCAGCCGCGCGGTCACAGTCGAGGCGCGACTTCGCCAGCCCATCCGCCTTGTCCCGCATCGACGACCATGTGGCTGTCAGTGTGGCGGTCTCGGGATCGCTTTCCAGCGCCGCACACGTCGAATCCGTTACTTCCACAACAACTCGAACCGAAGCACCATCCGGAATCTTAGTAGCCATGTCAGTCTCCTTTCAAAAGGGATGAACTACGAACTACGTGGCAACGATCATTCTGGAGGCTGGTCGTGTCAAGGGGTGGGGCGGCCTAGTTGCGTTCGTGCTCACTGTCCCGGCCTTTTCGTGCAAGATTCCTGGCGATGCCGCCTGGAAGGACGCCACCAAGCGATTCCATCAAGGCCCTCGGCCTCGATCTCCACGAACGCGCGTTGGCCGCGCGAAAGGCGTCGCGGGTCACTGAGGCGTGTGAGCTTTTCGGCCAGCTCGTGCCCATGGCTCGCCAATACGGGTCAGCAGAGTATCTCGCGTGGGTGTTGCGGTACTGGGCCGAGGCCGCGGTGTTCACGGGGAACTACGATGTTGCGACTCCGGCACTGAAGGAAGCGGCCGCCCTTTGCGAGGGCCAGGGCGATGGAGCAGGCCATGCCCACAGCGTCTTTCTTATGGGGCAAATCGCCGGACACCAGGGCCGCGCCGAGGAGGCGAGCTACTGGTTCAAGCGCAGCGGCGAGCTCGCTCTGAAGGCGGGCGATCAAGCTGGCGTAGCCGTTGCGCTCCAGGCGCGAGGCGGAGTTGCGGCAGCGCGAGGCAAGCCCGAGGACGCGGCAGCGCTGCTTTTCGAGGCAAGACGCATCTTCGTCGCACTCGGGGACAAGCAGGGCGAGGTGTCGACTTTGCAAGATCTCGCCCGAGTCGAGGAGAGACTTGGTCGGATCCAATCGGCCCAGAAGTGCCTTGAGGACGCGTTGGGGCTGGCGAATGCCCTGGGCGACCCGCAAATCCGGGCCTCGGTGCACTTCCATGTTGGAATGTTCTGCGCCGAGTGGCGAGGTGCCGAGGGCGCGGAAGCCGCGCTCGACGTGGCCCTGGCAGCCTATGAGGAAACGGGGGATCGGCTCGGCAAGGCGGGATGCCTCGCCACGCTCGCCAAAACCTACCTCCGTCAAAGCAGACACGACGAAGCCACCAAGACACTCGAGACCTGCCGCACGCTCTTCTTCGAGTCGGGGAGTGTCGTGGAAGCCGCGCTCGTGTCTGTGCAGATGGCGGAGGTGCTGGTCGCGCGCGGGAGGTATTCGGATGCGGCGGAGATCTGCCGCGAACAGATCGGAATCCTTCGGCGACACGGCTCCGTCGCGAACCAGGGCGATGTGTTGCTTGGGCTGGGAAATGCCGTTGGGCGCGGGGGTGATCTGGCGGCGGCGCGAGACTGCTTTGCCGAAGCCCGAAGGCTCTTCGTGGGCATCGGGGACCGCGCGAGTCTCGCTCGTTCCGACACGGTGGAGGGCGAGGTCCTGTTTCGTCTCGGGCACGAGGTCGAAGGTGCCGCCCTGATTGGTCGTGGATTGCAGACGTACGACGCGCTTGGTGTCCTCGGAGCCGATAGGCCAGAGGCCGTCGCCGAGAAAACGCTGGAACGAATCAAGCGTCAGATCGCCGACAACCACGCCTGTAGTTGACGCCGCCAAGACGCGCCAGTAGCGTTCCGTGCCTTAGGAGAGACTAGCGATGGCAGACAAAGTCTTCATCAACGGAATGGCGGCGGTGCACAAGGGAAGCGCAGCCAAGGGGATTGCCTTTCCAGACGTTTGCCTCTGTCCACCCTCGCCTCCAGCAGGGCCAATCCCGACGCCGTTACCCAACAACTTCCAGGCGGCCGATCTCACGGCTGGCGCGGCGACGGTGACGATCGAGGGCAACCCGGTCGGCAACTTGAACTCGTACATCGCGAAGTCGACTGGAAACGCCGTGTCCCGCCCCACCGGCGGAGGGGTGATCACACACGCGGTGGAGGGCGCGGCCTTTCCGCTCATGGGCTCGATGGATGTCTTCATCGAGAGCATGCCAGCGCTGCGAGTGAACGACTTGTGGACAGCCAACCACATGCCAGGCGCGAAGATGCCGCCCAACACGCCACCCGCGCCGCTGATGGGACCAATGGTTCCCCCGGCGGTTGCGCCCAAGACGTCGGTGAAGGATCTGTCGAAGGGCAAGAAGGACCGGAAGTCGTGGGTGAAGTTCTCGGTCGTGGACAGGGCAGGCCTGCCGGTGGCGTGGGTCAAGTACTCGGCCAAGCTGCCCGACGGTCGCACCACCGAGGGCCGAACCTTGCCTGGCGGCACCGTCGAGCTGCGCGGCTTTACGAAGGGCCAGGTAGAGTTGACCTTCACCGATTTCGACGTCGCCACGGAGGCCAAGCCGGGCGACAAGACCGCTGGCGCCCCGAAACCCTGTCAGATCTCGAAGGCCGACAAGGCTTACCAACCGGGACACGCGTTGTCTGTCGCCGCGGATCGTGAGTACAAGATCGAGCTGCCTGTACAGCCGAGCTTTTGGTTGCAATTGCAGGCAACCGCCGAGGATGCGACCACCATCGAGGACGAGTATGTCCTCGAGAGCGACGACGGCGCTTACCAGGTACGGCGGCGCGTAAGCCGCGATCACGTCCGAGGTGCCACCACGCGCGCTCTGGAGTTCCCCTGCATCTACGAAGGGCCGCTCTTCTCTTTGACCCACGAGCCAGCCGGCGGGTTTCCGCCGTACGCGGTCTTCAGCAAGCGGCCATTCACCACGCTTCTGCAGTCAGCACGATGGATCAAAGGCTCGCGGAGGGGCCGGTAGATGGCCGCGTCGGCTCCGACCAGCGGCCCGACATCCGCCCGCGTGCGCTTCGAGGTCTTCACGGACGAAGGCCGCGCCTTTTTGCGGCCGGGCGAGGATCCGAGCGTCACCTTGCCCTCGCCAGACCGACAAGAAAAGGAGCCGCTGCGGAACGCGTGGCTGTATCTTTTCACGTGGCGCCTGTCCAAGCAGGCCAAGGGTAAGCAGGCCTCGCAAGGGACAGCCCGCCATCCCAAAGAGATTCCGACCTTGGCGTTCGAGATCTACGTCGACCATGAGGGGAACTATCACGCGCCCACGCGACTCGACGGCCCGGGACAGTCACACATCACGCTGACTCTCGACGACGCGACGGCCAGCCACGCCGCAACCGACGTCTACTACGGATGCTGGATCTCCCCCTTCCGCGTGCCCAAGAAGCGCCTGCCCGCGTGCGGGACGACCGGCCAGGCTTCCGATCCAGACGCTATGTGGAAATGGCTTAGCGACCGGAGCGTCCTCAGCAATGCGTTTCGTTGGGACGAGCTCTCGCGCGATTCGAACCAACGGGGCAGCTGCTACGCTGCGGCCGCGCGCTCGCCGGTGCGCCGTGCTCTGCAACTGTGCGACGATGCCGTTCAAGAAGGCGCCAAGAATCTGACCCGCTTTGCGCGCATCGAAGGACACGACGCCACCGAGCTGAGGTATCTGCACGCATCGGTGACCCATCTGCTCGACAGCCGACCGGAGATGGGCTTCGACCACCGGCTGGACATGGACGCTTTCATGGCGACCAAGGCGGCCATCAAGAAGCAAGACAAACAGCTCGAGGGGATCCACGCAGCCTTGCGGGCCGTCAAGGTGTACACCGACGAGACGGCTTGGCAGGAATTGCTCAACGACATGAAGGCGGCAGGCCCGCCAGCCTACGACGTAATGGCGCAACCGCTGGCGGCGATCAACAGCGTGCTGGGGGCTAGTCCGAAGACGCTTCCTGCTGCCGTGGAGTTCTTCGAGAAACATCCGGAGGTTCTTGATCCGACCAGCTACTCGGATCCTTTCAAGTCGGGACGACGCGGTTTCAAGATGATCGTGTCGCTGCTAAAGACGGCGGCGGACGTGGGGCTGGCGAAGGACGCTGCCCATTCGGAGCTGAAAGAAGGCAAGCTGGTACATTTGCCCGATGGCCCGTATCAGAAGGTTCAGAACGCCATCAAGAAGTGGGTCAAGCTCACCCTCGGTGTCGAGATACTGAAGGACAGCGAGTCAGGCGGCTTCAAGGCGTTGGAGGCGGCGAAGAAGGGAGTAGATCTGCCGTCGGTCCTGTGGCTGGCGGTGTTGGTGGACACGATGAATGCTTGGCGTGCGCTTCGGGATGCCGCGAAGGCGCCGGAGGGCTGGCAGCGAGCGCGAGCCGCGCTCGGCCTAGGCTCCAGTATGATGGGCGTGGGTAGGTCGATTGGCGCGATCGTGGAGCTAAGACTCAACAAGGCGGCTGCCGGCTCAACCATCGAGGAGGTGAAGGCCATTCTCACGGACAGGACGGGGGAGCACGGAAACGAGCTAACGAAATTTAAGGTCAAGGCCACCCACGTGAAGTTGGCGCGAAACGTGTTGGGCGGAGTGGGAAGTTTTATCGACATGGGCCTTTCGGGTTGGAAGGCGTGGGACGAGTACCAGCTCGATGATTACAACGCCGCCATTGCCATGGGAATCAGTGCGCTTGGGTCGGCGCTCAGCACCGTCGGCTACGGATTCGCGATCTGGGGGAATCCCGCCATCGGGGCGGTTCTCATTGTGGGCGGTGAAATCCTGATGATCATCGGCACGATCGCCTATGCCTTCTGCAAGAACAGCGAACTTGAGACTTGGCTCGAACACTGCCTTTGGGGCAAATCCCGTAACTCGACCGCAAGCGGAAGCACCAAGTGGTCGCAGGGCCCACTGTCCGCGTTCGGCAGCGCTCTGAGCAAGCAAATCATTGCCTTGGATCAACTCCTGTTTCCGATCGACCTGGTGTGGAATGCGCCGCCCACCAAGAAGCGAGTCTTTGCACACGACGACCTGTGCTACCTGGAGATCCACTGCCCGATGCAGTCGACAGGAACGACGCTGATCCTAGGGATCTCCGGCGAGACAACGCCGGACACTTGGAAGGTCATACGCCCCTTCGGTCCTGCCCAGGTTTCGCAGGGCTCAAGTATCGCGGTAAGTGCCCCCGGATGTCGTCGACTGGTCGCCCACTGCAAGATCGATCTCTACGGCGACAACCAGCACGTGCTACCGCACGAGGGCTACAGATCCGCCGACATCTCGCCAACCCCAACCGACATGTTCGTGCCCACCTCCGAGGTGGTGTAACCCTATGCCACACGCGGGCGTAATTCGTCTTGTCCCGGCAAAGCCATGTTGACGCCTGAAATGGAGTCGCTCCTGCAGCGGACGCTGCCCATCGATTCTATCGACGACGAGCGAATCGTTCTGCGGGGGCCAGTAAATCGAGGGGCGGACATCGCGCTCTTCGCGCTGGTCTTCAACCCAGCCTTCATAGCCATTTCGGTCCTGCTTATTGGTGTTCTGTTTCGAGGCCCAGCGATAGGCGAGGACCTAGCGGAGATCCCCCCCCGCTGGTTTCCTCTTCCTCCCCTGCTCTTGGTCTCTGCGTTGGTGCCGGCCTTGAACATCATTCTCGTGCAACGCCGTCGCACCTTGCGTATCGCACTTCATCGCGGCCAGTACCTGGCGCATTTCTTCGGCCCGAAAGGCATCGACATTTGCCTGCCTCTCGTGCACCCCTTCCTGTGTGCCAGCGCCACAGAACGTGGGGACGCCCTTACGATCTGGAAATCGCCAACTGAGTACAAGGACCGGAAGAACCGCACGCCGTGGGAGCGGCTATTGCGATTCTGGCCGATGGGACGGATCCCTGAGCTTTGGCTGGTCTTTCCCGAGGGTGATTGGGTCGGGATCGTACCTAGGCCCGGAGCCCGAGAGGCCGACTTCATTGCCTGCTGGGAATGGCTGCTCCAATTCATCGTGCCTGCGCGAGCTTCGGCTCGCCCCACGCCGCCCAGACGCGTGCTGCGCCTTGCCGGCGCGGCCCACATGCTGAGAGAGATGTCGCTGCACTCGTTCACGGACGAAAAGTTGGGTCTGTTCTGGACAACGAATGCGGGCCTCCTCCGCCCTCTTGCTGCAACCTTCATCGCTGGCCTACAGGGCTTCGTGCTAATGGGTCTAGATCACTTGGATGGTGTGCTTCCCCCCTGGGTTGTGTTCGCGTCTTGCCCCCTCACTACAGCATCCCTCATCCTGCTGAGCATGCGCGCCCACGCCACCGTCACGACGTTCACCCGCGGGAAGGACGGCGCCTACCTCGAACGATGGCGCGGGCGAGAACGGATCCCGGAGTTCAGCATCGGCCTCAAGCCTTTCGATAGCCTCAACCAGATCCTTATGTTCACCCCGCGTAGGACCTTGCGGGGACGCTGGCAGTGGATAGACGAAGCGCCCATCAAACACTGCGCGTTCTTCATCGAACAATTCTGCAAACCGCCGGTCGAAACCGAAGGCGTGGATGTCGATCTATGAGTCCAATGACACCACAAGGAAGCGCCTGCGCACGGGGCGGGCTGTCGCCCCGCCGCCTATGAGGCGAACGCCGCCGCCGCGCATGCGGAGCTGTTGACCGCGGCATTCACCCAAACATTCGTATCAGCGAAGATCCCGTCAGCGGTCTGTGTCGGCATACAGATCCTCGCGCCTTAGGCTTAGGCCGCCGGCCGGCCATTGTGCGCTAGGGAGGGCCAGTGTGGCCCAAACTGTGGCCGAGGGCTCGGGCGTGACCGCTTCATCCAGCACCACCACGACGCGATGGGAACCGCTCGGCACATCCGAGGGGACATCCACCACGAGTTGGTGCGCCGCGGTTACGATTCCTGTCGTCTGCAGTGCCTTCATAGGAATTCTCCGGTCCCAAAGTGTAACCCGAACTGCTGCCGAGGCGAATCAAGGATGCTGCGGTGGTCGCGCTCACCGCGCGTGCGACAGCAGTTGCAGGCCAAGCAGGATGGCGTTTTCCGTATGGCCCTGCAGCTTGCTGTACTGGTAACTGCCGAGCAGGCGGGCGTGGAGGCCGTCGATGATGTAGCCGAGCTGGGCGTCGGCGCCGGTGAAATCGGCGGCGTCGCTCGCCTTTCCTTTGCGGGCGTACTGCAAGCGCAGCAGCGGTTGCAGGCGGCCGATGCCAATCTCGATAGGCAAAAGGTAGCTCACGAGTCCGAAGGCTTGGTAGCTCGCGAGCTCACCGTCGCCCCACAGTTTCGTGAAACCGCCTTCCAGGTTGAGCACGCCCGCCATTCCGCCATTTTTCTCGAACAGCAGATCGCCCGTCAGGGCATTGAAATCCGTCGACACGGAGGCGTCGCCGATCGGCCGCGGCGATCCTGCCGTGCGATGCTGGGCGCCGACGCCCAAGGCGAGGACGTCTTTCGTGCCGTAGTACGTGCTGCTCGTGCGAAAGCCGGGCTCGGGACCAAGCAGGCTGAGGGAGAGGCGAGCAGTATAGAGCGGGCTGGTGCTGGGCTCGTCTAGGCCGAAGGCGCCGACGTAGTACTTGAATCTTCCGCCGCCGAGTTGGCCCCACAGCGTGGCGCCGTCGCCGCGATCGTTCTTTCCGTAGCGCGGTCCCGGCGAAAAGCGCGGACCATTCGTTGAAATCGGCGCGTAGAAGCTATAGCTGCCGGGCATCGTCCACGTGGCGATCGACCAATCGGTGCTCAGGCTGGTGCGATCTGACGGCATCGGCATGCGCCCAATCCACAGGTTCAGCGGACCAGCCAGCTCGATCTTGGCCACCAAATCGAGAAGGTCTGCGCTGGCAGCGGCGTTGGGATCGCCGTAGCGCCCGATCATGCCGAGCTGCCATTTCAGAAAGGGATGAACATTTCCCCACAGCACCACCTCGGCCTCGCCGTCCGAGCCCGCATCGTTCGTTTCGTTGCGCCGGCCGAAGGCTGGGTTTTGCACGCGCAAGGCGAGCCGCGTGCCGACCTGGGCATTGATGATGTCGCGTGCAGGCTGGGGACTAGCTGGCGCCGCTGCGGGGGATGGCGCGGGAGGCGCGAGCGACAAAGCGGCCGGCGTAGGCTCACCAAGAACGGGCAAGTCGGGCACCTCGGGCAGCGTCTGGGCGCGCGCGGAAAACGAGACAAGGAATGTCGAAGCGCAAAGAGAGGCGTACAGAGGAAGGCGGCCCATGCTCGGCCGATAGTGCCCTAGCGGATGTAGGCTAGGCAAGGGACTGCGCTGCCTCCTGCCACTCGCGATCGAAAACCTGCGCAACGTGACGGGCGAGCGAGCGCTTTACGGCTGAGAAGTCAGGCGCGTGTCCGAGCTCGCGCGCCATCGAAGTCATTACGGTCGCGTCGAAGCCGCACGGATTGATGGCCCCGAAACGGGTGAGATCCGTCGTTACGTTGAGCGCTAGCCCATGCAAGGTCACCCACTTGCGCACGGCCACGCCAATCGAGGCCAGCTTGCGCGAGGCCCCTTCGCGCGCGATCCACACGCCGGTTTTTCCCGGCTCGCGGATGCCTGCAAGGCCGAAGTCGGCGAGCGTTCGCACGAGCACTTCTTCGAGGCTACGCAGAAATCGGTGCAGGTCGCGTTCGTCCTCGCGGAGAAGGAAGATCGGATAGGCCACGAGCTGTCCCGGCCCGTGGTACGTGACGTCGCCACCGCGCTCGATGGAGACGACCGGAATCTCGCCGGGGCAAAGAACATTGCTGGGCTTGGCCGAACGCCCAAGCGTGATCACGTCGGGATGCTCGACGAGAATCAGCGTGTCCGGAATGCTGCCCGACTGTCGTGATGCGACGAGGTCCTGCTGCAACTGCAGGACCTCGCGATAATCGCGCAGCCCGAGATCTTGGATGCGTGCTGGTTTCGGCGTGGCGCTACCCGATGCGGCGCTGGTCCATCGGGACGTAGTGGTTGAGCGGCTGTCCGACGTAGATTTGCCGCGGACGATAGATGCGGCTCTTCGCGTCGTCCTGGATCTCTTTGAAATGGGCGATCCAGCCGGGCATGCGGCCGATCGCGAACACGACCGTGAACATTTCCGTCGGGATGTTCAGGGCGCGCATGATGATGCCGCTGTAGAAATCCACGTTGGGGTAGAGCTTGCGCTCGACAAAGTAGGCGTCCGAGAGCGCCGCCTCTTCGATGCGTTTGGCGATGTCGAGCAACGGATCGTCGAGGTTCATGGCAGAGATCAACTCGTCGCAGGCTTTCTTGATGATGCGCGCGCGCGGGTCGTAGTTCTTGTACACGCGGTGACCAAAGCCCATCAGCTTCTTGCCGCTGCCTTTTTCCTTGGCCGCCGCGATGAAGCGCGAGCCGTTGTCCCCGGAGTTGTGGATGTCGTTCAGCATCTCGATGACGGCCTGGTTGGCGCCACCGTGCAGCGGTCCCCACAGCGCGCATACGCCGGCCGCCGTGCTGGCGAACAAATTGGCTTGCGCCGAGGCAACCATGCGCACCGTCGAAGTCGAGCAGTTCTGTTCGTGATCGGCGTGCAGAATGAAGATCAGGTCGAGCGCACGCACGACTTCCGGACGCAGCTCGTAGTCCTGGTACACATCCGAGAAAAGCATGTGTAGGAAGTTCGCCGTGTAACGGTAGGTCGGCTTGGGATAGATGATCGGCAACCCGCGCGACTTGCGATACGAGAACGCCGCGATGGTGCGCACCTGCGAAATGAGGCGCGCGGCGTGAATATCGAATTCGTCGCGACCCGCCCGTTGCAAAAGGCTTGGGTAGAAGCAACCGGACGCATTGATCATCGACGACAGAATCGCCATGGGGTGCGCCGTCGAGGGGAAACCCTCGAAGTGGTACTTCATGTCCTCGTGCAGGTTCTCGTTCTGCGTGAGCAGCTGCGAGAAGCGCGAAAGCTCGGGTTTGGTCGGCAGATGTCCGTAGATGAGCAGGTACGCGGTCTCGATGAAGCTCGATTTGTCCGCCAGCTCCTCGATGGGGATGCCGCGGTAGCGAAGAATTCCTTTGTCGCCGTCGATGAAGGTGACCGAGCTTTGGCACGAGCCGGTGTTGCCGTAGCCGTCATCCAGCGTGATGTGGCCTGTGGAAGACCGCAGGTTGGAAATGTCCAGGCCTCGCTCCTGCTCCGTGCCCTCGACGATCGGCAGGTCGATGACTTTGCCGTCGATATCCAACTTCGCCGTCTTTCCGGTATTGATATCAGCCATGACCTGAATCTTTGGGACAAAACCCGGTCGATGACAAGGAGGAACATGCGATCGCGCAACGTGGCGGCGCTTCTCCTCGGATACCGTCGAATCGGCGCCTCCCTGTGGTAAAAGGCCGGCCATGCAAAAGGTCGCCCGCGCACTCGTTTCGGTTTCGGACAAAAAAGGTATTCTTGATCTCGGCAAGCGTCTCGCCCGATTGGGCGTCGAGATTCTATCGACGGGGGGCACCGCGCGCGCTCTGCGCGAAGCCCAAATTCCGGTCAGGGACGTGAGCGATTTCACGGGCTTTCCCGAGATGCTCGACGGTCGGGTCAAGACCCTGCATCCCCTCGTCCACGGCGGCATCTTAGGGCGGTTGACCGAGGATCATCAGCGACAAATGCGCGAGCACGGTATCGACGCCATCGATCTCGTTGTGGTGAACCTGTACCCCTTCCGAGAGACGGTGGCGCGTGGCGCTTCGTTCGAGGACGTCATCGAGAACATCGACATCGGCGGCCCGGCCATGGTTCGTTCGGCGGCGAAGAATCACGAGCGCGTCGCCGTCGTCGTGGATCCGTCCGACTACGGCCGCGTGCTGGCCGAAATCGAGAAAGACGGCGCGATTTCCCAGTCGCTGCGCTTCGAGCTATGTCGCAAGGCCTTCGCCCACACCGCCGCTTACGACGGTGCCATCGCTAGTTACCTGGCAAGCCTGCCGCTGCCCTAGAGATGTAAGTCGACAACCATGGGATATCGAATTTTGCTAGTCGGCTCGGGTGGCCGAGAACACGCCCTGGCTTGGAAGATTCTGCAAAGCCCTCTGTGCGATCATTTGATCGCGGCGCCCGGCAATCCCGGTATCGCGGCGCTTGGGCACGGCCTCGGGGAAGGCCGGGTCACCATCGCGAATGTCGCGGCGGATGCCGTTCCTGCGATGGTGAAGCTGGCCACGCGCGAGAAGGTCGACCTGGTCGTTTGCGGCCCCGAAGTGCCGCTCATGGCGGGCCTAGGGGATGCCTGCGCGGCCGCGCATCTCCGTTTTTTCGGACCGTCGAAAGCCGCTGCCGAGATCGAAGGCTCGAAGCAATTCGCGAAAGATCTGATGCGCGAGGCGGGCATTGCCACCGCTGCTTACGGCACCTTTGCCGACGTCGCTTCGGCAGACGCGTTCATCGATGCGCAGCCGGGCGACGTGGTGGTGAAAGCCGACGGACTTTGCGCCGGTAAGGGCGTGGTGGTGACGTCGTCGCACGCCGAGGCGAAGAAGGCCGTGCGAGCCATGCTGGAGGGAAAGGCCTTCGGTGCCGCAGGAGCCAAGGTCGTCATCGAGGAAAAGCTGGTTGGCCGCGAAGTTTCGATGATGGCCTTGTGCGATGGCACGCGCTTCGTGCTGCTCGACTCCGCCGAAGATCACAAAGCCGTGTTCGACGGCGACAAGGGACCCAACACCGGCGGCATGGGTGCGTATTCGCCGTCCCCGCTCGTCGACAAAGCGCTGACCGAGCACATCGCTCGTACGATCTTTGCGCCTCTCGTGGCGGCGCTTGCCGATGCCGGGCGGCCGTTCCGGGGCTTGCTCTACGGCGGCTTGATGCTCACCGAGCGCGGGCCGATGGTCATCGAGTGGAACTGCCGCTTCGGCGATCCCGAGACGCAGGCGTTGCTTCCGCGTTTCGGCGAGGACATCGTGCCGTGGCTGCTCGACGCTGCCTCTGGGCAGCTGCCGTTGCGCTCGCCCGACTGGCTGCCCGGGATTTGCGTTTGCGTGGTCTTGGCTGCGGAAGGCTATCCGGGGAAGATCCGCAGCGGCGACTCGATCCAGGGCCTGGGCAACGACGGACAACGGGTGGGGGACAGCACCGAAACCGTGGTGTTCCACGCCGGCAGCCGCCAGGACGGCAATAGCTTTCTGACTGCCGGAGGACGCGTGCTCGGTGTTGCCGCCCAAGGGGCCAGCTTGGAGGAGGCACGTAGCAAGGTGTACGGGGCGATTGATCACATTACCTGGCCTGGAATGCACTACCGCAAAGACATTGGCATGCGAGGAACACGATGAGCGATACAACCTGTGATGTTGCGATCCTGATGGGGTCGAAGTCCGATTTGCCCACTATGAAACCGGCCGCCGACGTGCTGCAAGCGCTCTGCCTGCGCGTGGCTGTGCGGGTTTTGTCCGCGCATCGGACGCCCGAGCACACGGCAGCCTTCGTCAAGGAAGCCGTCCGGACCGGAACAAGAGTCTTCATCTGCGGTGCGGGTGGCGCTGCACATTTGGCCGGCGCCGTGGCGGCACACACCACGCGGCCGGTGATCGGCGTGCCGATCGCGGGCGGAAGCTTGCAGGGCATGGATGCGCTCTTGTCGACGGCCATGATGCCCCCTGGAATTCCGGTTGCCACCGTGGCCATCGGCGGCGCCGAAAACGCGGGTCTGCTGGCAGCGCAGATCTGTGCCGTTGCCGATGGCGCGCTCGCCGCGCGCGTGCAGGCGGAGCGAGAAGCGCGACGGCGCAAGGTTTTAGAGGCCGACGCCGAAGTAAGCGCCAAGTTCTGACACGATCACATCCCGCAAAGCTCGCGTCGCTCGCGAAGCCGCCTGTACCCAGTGCAAGGAGACTGGGGTATAAACGGCGACGTCATGAGCGACGAGAGCAGCGAGAAATCCCAAGGCGCACCGAGCGAGGCGAAAGCAAAGCCGATGTCGATCCCGAAATCGAGCTGGCTCGGTCGAACCATCTGGGCGAGTGAGCGGGTAGCCGAGGCGCGTGCGACGACCTTTAGCGTAGGGGATCCCGGTTTCACGTGGTTCGAGATGGCTCGCCAGATAGGCGAGGACGTCGTCAAGATTGGCGAAAGCGGCAAGGTGAGCTTGGCCGTACTCGTGCTCGAGACGGCAGCTGCCGAGCTCCTCGTGCGGGCTCGTCTCGAACATGCGGGTTTGCCGACCGCCGACACACAGCTCGGCCAAGCCGAGTGGAACGACGCTCGCACCATCGCCGGCGTGGAATCAGCTTGCAGCAAGCTGACACCCGCGCAGCTTGCCATCCTCATCCGTGCCTGCGGATCTGAGCGCGACGCCACGCTGTCTCACCTGTCGGACGGCGAACGCGACAGCTTCGCGACGGCATTGCACGACTTCGTCATGCGCTTGCAGGAGCCGCTCGAAATCGAAGCCAATCGATTGGGCCGGGCCTTGTTCGCGCGTTGGTCGCGCGTGCTCATGGTTGCCATTGTTTTTGCTGTCGGGCTCGGATTCTTCGGCAAGTGGCTGAACGCGAAGGTGATTGGTCCGAACATCGCGCTTCATTGCCCGGTCACGGTCAGCAGCCAGTTTGCCGGCCAGGGGACCGATCACACGCTTCTTGTCGATGGCGATCCCGACACGCTCGGCTTCCATACACAAGACGGCGGCCAGCAGTGGGTGGTCATCGATCTCGGCAAGGTCCGCAAGATCAACCGGATCGTCGTTTACAACCGTGCCGACGGCTACGAAGAGCGCGCGGTGCCGATCAAGATCGAAGTCAGCGACGACAACCAGAACTACAAGCAGATCGCCGAGCGCAAAGAGAACTTCGACAAGTGGACGGTCAAGCACTTGCGCGCTTCGGGACGCTACGTTCGCCTGAAGAACACGCCGCCCAACTACTTCCACTTGGGTGAAGTCGAGATCTACCAATAAGCGGGAGGCGCTAGCGCCAACCCGGAAACGGCAGGCGCAGGAGGAAGGCGTGCATGGTTTGCGGCGACGCAAGCCACAGCGGCAGGTAGAGCATCGACACGCAGGCGGCGATCAGGACGAAGGCCAGCGCCCCTTTCGGCGCGCGCTTTTCCAGCCGGGCGAGGTGCGAGGCCAGCAGACCGAGGCCCACGCCGTAGGCGCCGAGGTAGTGGAAGATGTACGACTGCCGGTGGGTCACTACAAACGGCAGGATGAGTGCCAGCATCGTCGCCAGGGCGAGGAAGTTCGTACGCTGCTCGGGCCCGATGGGCAGGTGATCGCGCAGACGGCGTACCAGCGCCACTGCCAGTCTCGCGAGCGCGACGAGCATCGCGGCCGTCGTGGCGAACCAGAGCAGGGGATTGCCGATGGTCGAGCTGGCGCGCACGACATCGCCACCGAGGCGCTCGAAGTGCGTGATGATCGGGTGAATGAGGAAGGGCCAGGTGTACCACTTCGAGCTCGCGCCATTGTCCCAGACGGTGAAGCCGGCGTGGTGCTGCAGCAGCTCCCAATTGCTGCGCATCATCCCCGCCATCGAAATGGGTTGGCGGGTCAGGTGAAGCGCGGCGACGCCGATGGCGACATAAACCAGGGATGCGAGCGCGAACATCCACAGCGCATGCCAGACCGATTTGCCGGCCCGTCGCAGGAGCAGCGGCGCCAGCAGCAGCACGCAGACGCCCGTCCACTTGCTGGAGACGGCCAGGCCCACACAGATGCCGGCGGCGGCGAACCAGCGCAGTGAACGTGCCCACAGCATGAGCGCCAGGGCGGCGTACATGCAAGCCGTGAGCGGATTGTCGATGAGCGCGGAGCGTGCGTACGAAATGAAGAAGCCGTCGATGGCAAGAAAGGTCGCGGCAAAGAGGCCAGCGCGTTTGTTCTCGAAGATCTTCGCCGTGAAGAGTCCGGCAAGCGCCACCATGGCCAATCCCAGAAGTGCCGACGAGAGTCGCCAGCCGAGGCCGCGGTCGCCGAAGAGCAGTATGGCCGGGACGAGGACCAGCTTGCCGAGCGGCGGATGGTCGTTCCAGTCCGCGCGATGGGCGATGTAGTTGCGGGCGTTGCTGACGAAGTGGTGTTCGTCGAAGCTGAAGGTGCGCGGGTAGTCGAGGTCGACGAGTCGCCACAGCACGCCCAAGCACAGGAGGCCCAGGCACAGCGCGGTGGTCGCGAAACGGACGGAATCAGGGGCGTTCGGGGGAAGCTGCGGAGTGCGCGCGGAAGGAACGGTCGGGATGTCGGGTGGCGGGACCGGCGGGGAGGCCGGCGGAGCTTCGTGGTCGGTCGTTTCCATGAACAGGGAAGGAGGCGCGAAATCTTGCCGTGCGGCAGCGGAAGCGCATCAGCGTATCTCGTTTGTACGTTACCATTCCCAAAATCGTCTTCCCTATGTACCCTAACGGCCGGGTGCGGTGGTCCGCCGTCCGCACCGAACGAATGCGCCATAGGCGCCGGTTAGTCAGGCGGCTGCAGCAACTGTTAGCGAAAGGACGCAACGTGGAGAGCGAACAGGACAAGCAAACTAGCTCCGTGCCACAAAGTGGATCGCCCCAAGCAGGGCAGGGTGGTAGCGCCGGCGCGGCCCAGCCGTCGCCCGCTGCTTCTCGTCGCCGCGTCTTCATTGGCCTCGGCGTCGGCGCCGTCGTGATCGTAGGCGCCGCTTTGGCCATGCAGCGCACGCCCGGCGCTCCCTCGCTATCGGGCGAGGTTGCCGCCGACATCACCCTGCTGACCTCGGATCGCGCCGACGTCGATTGCTCTGCCGCCAAGGGCGTCGAGCCCTACCATTGCGGTTTCACCGACGAGAACTTGGCGTGGAAGGGCGACGAGCAGAACAAGCTCAAGCCGTTCTACACGACCGATCGGCACCTGTATCTGATCCCCGGCCTCTTCATGCAAACGGCGCTGCAAGAGCGCTACAAGGCCGAGCCGCCCGAGAAACCACGCGATCAGCTCAAGCGTTTCACCGCCAAGTGCACCTTGAAGATCGTTGGCAAGGTCGGCGGCGTGCGCGTGCGTTGGCTGACCACGGGCGCCTGGTCGAATCCAGACGAGGTCGAGGTCGCCACGCCCAGCAACTGCAAGGTAGAAGGGTAGTCGGCTAGGCCAGCCCGGACATCGTTCCATAAGGCGAGATGCGAGCGCGGTTGCCCAGCAGCCGCGCTCGTGCCTTATGGAGGGCTCGCTCGGCGCTCGAGCGTGACAGCCAGCTCTTTGGCCGGAACCTTGCTACGCTTGAAGCGCGCTATGCAAGTCAACGCAAGGCCACGCGTTGTCGTCGTCGGCGCCGGGTTCGGCGGGTTGCAGGTCGTGCGCAAATTGGCGCGGCAATCCGTCTCGGTCATGCTCATCGACCGCAAGAATCATCACACGTTCCAGCCCCTGCTGTACCAGGTCGCGACGGCGGGCATTTCACCCGCGGAAATCGCGGCGCCTATTCGCTGGATCCTGCGGGGTGACGCCGTCGAGGTTCTGCTGGGAAACGTGGACGACATCCGACTGGCGGATCGCAAAGTGGTCGCGGATTCGTTCGAAGTGCCTTACGACTACCTGGTGCTCGCGGCCGGGGCCAGTCATGCGTATTTCGGTCACGAGGAATGGTCGACGCTGGCGCCCGGGCTGAAGACCATCGAGGACGCGCTCGAGATGCGTCGCCGCGTCCTGCTTGCGTTCGAGCTGGCGGAGAGAAGCGCCGCCGAGAAAGATCGAACCCAGCCGCTTTCATTCGTGATTGTCGGCGCGGGACCGACCGGCGTCGAGCTGGCCGGCACCTTGGCCGAGATCGCGCGCAAAGTCCTCAAGCAAGAGTTCCGCGCCATCGATCCAGCACGGACACGGGTTCTGTTGCTCGAAGGCGGTCCGCGCGTCTTGCCGGCCTATTCCGACGATCTGTCCCGCAGCGCCGAGAGGCAGCTGCGGCGGCTGGGCGTCGAGGTCCGAACCTCGGCGCAGGTGACAAGCGTCGAGCCGGGCGCTGTCGTCGTCGGCGGCGAACGCATCGACGCCACCGTCACCCTGTGGGCGGCGGGCGTGCAAGCCTCGCCCTTGGGCAGAAAGCTAGGCGCGCCTCTCGATCGTGCAGGCCGCGTCCTGGTCCAGCCCGACCTCAGCGTGACCGGCCACCCGGAAGTCTTCGTGATCGGCGACCTATCCGCTTTGAAAGACGAGGCTGCCAACTGGCTGCCCGGTGTCGCCCCGGTGGCAATGCAACAGGGACGCGCGGTAGCGCGCGCCATCGTCGCCGACTTGAAGGGCAAGCCAAGGCGGCCGTTTCATTACGTCGACAAAGGCAGCCTGGCCACCATCGGACGCTCGGCGGGCGTCGCCACGATTCGAGGCGTTCACCTATCCGGCTTCATCGCCTGGCTGGCGTGGCTGTTCGTTCACGCTTTCTTTCTGATCGGATTTCGCAATCGCGTTCTCGTGATGTTCCAGTGGGCGTGGTCCTACTTCACCTACGAGCGTGCGGCTCGCCTGATCACCGGCAGCACCGAGTTGCCGGGCTGGCGGGCGCCGATCCCGCCAGCGCAATCGTCGGCCTCGACGAAGACGGCGAACGGATCGTAGCGGACACGTTTCGCGGGAGATACTTCAGGAGTGCACGATTACGATCACCAATGCAGGGATGCCCGGCAGCATGAATGCCCACCGGAACCTTCTCGGCGGTTCTCAGCACGAGCGCGGGTGGCACCATCACCATCTTCAATGGCATGTTCAACACGCCCATCGCGGTCACGGGTGGTTAGCGGTTTTTAGCTCTTGCGCAACTGACTGAGATGCTTCTCTAACTCTTCTTCCAAGTAGTTGGCGGTGCTGTCCGCGTCGGGTTGAGCTACCTGACGGTAGGAAAGGACGGCATCTTTCCAGAGCCCGCCGAGCTCTGCCTTCGCATCGTCAGCGTGTGCCGCCTTCAGCAATGCTTCGCGGTGGTACAAGGACATATCGGAGAGAATGACCCTCGCGCGGCGTTTGGCGCGCTCGTGCCCATCCGTCGCGGCCGCCGCCGGGGGGTGCCCCTTCGGCTCTTGCGAGGACGAGGGTGTGTCCGCCTTCGACGAGCGCAGCGACAGCGGCGCCGTGTCCGTCTTGGCATGGGGCAAGACGGGCTTGGCTTTTCGGTAGACCGGGCCAGGCGTATGCGTGACGGTTGCCGCTGGCTTCGAAACCGGCGTTGGCGTGAGGGGCGCCGCGGGCTTCGAGACGGGCGTTGGCGTCGCCTCGGGTTTTGAAACCGGCGTTGGCGTGGCAGTCGCCGCGGGCTGCGGAATCGGCGTTGGCGTCGCCTGTGGCTTTGAAACCGGCGTTGGCGTGACGGTTGCCGCTGGCTGCGGAACCGGCGTCGGCGTGACGGAAACCGGCGTTGGGGTGACGCTCGCCTCTGGCTTTGAAACCGGCGTTGGGGTAACGGTCGCCTGTGGCTTTGAAACCGGCGTTGGCGTGACGGTCGCCGCGGGCTTTGAAACCGGCGTTGGGGTGACGGTCGCCGCTGGCACGGCCAAGGTCAGGCGCAGCTGCTTTTCGATCTCCGGCCTGAGCTTCGCTTCGATCTTCGCCTGCGTCGCCTGCAGCTCCTCGTCGACCTTCTTGCGCAGCTCCTTCTCGACGCTCGCTCGCACATCGTGCTCGACTTGCGGTCGCAGCTCGCGCGCGATGCGGCCTCGCAGATCCTGCTCGATCGCCAAGCGGAGCCCTTTCTCCTGAGCGGAGAGTTGGTCGGCTACTTCCTTGGCATGTGACGCGTGCAGCTCGGCCTCGATTCGCGCTCGCAATTCCTGCTCGATCTGGGCAGACGGCTTGCCACCCGCCTCGGCGCGTGCGGCGGCCGTCGCCGCTTCTTGTGCCGCGAGCCGCTCGGAAGCGATGAGACTTTCTTCTTCCATCGCATCGAGCATCTGCGTGGAGCCGCATCCCGGACACCTGCGTCGGAGCATGCCGAGCCACGACAACGCCCCGGCCAGCGCCAGCGAGCCGAGGGCGACGCCCCAGCCGACCGCTGGGCTCCAGCTGGGCATGGGATTGGCGGGATTTTGGCTGAGGGTGAGGTACCAGAGCCCGCCAAAACAACCGGCGAGCGCCACCACGGCAGGCACGACCGGCGGAATGGCCGGTTTCCCGACACCTACGATTTCTCTTCGGCATCCTCTACATCGCATGCGTCACCGCTCTATGTTCTCTTGCGAGAGTCTAACGTCAAGCCCTGTTCACTGCGGCATTTAGTCTTTTTCCCATCGGGAATATAGGCCGACTCCTGTAGGCGCGCAGCTCTCGATGGCATTTTCGCGGCCATCGGCTCGGCCTTGGAGTAGGCTTTGGGTGTCTGCCTGCGTCGGATTTGTCGAGAGGAGACCTGTCTAAGATGGATACACGTTCTGCATCGGCATTCGGCCGTGCTGGCCTTCTTTGCGGTGGAGCTGTCATCGCCCTCGCTGCATGCAGTAGCAACCCGGGTACGGTTGGAGCTGGAAATCAGGGAGGAGGGCCTTCGATGGGAGGCTCATCGTTGGTCGTCATCATTCCTGGTGCAGGTGGCGCGAGTGGCACGGCGACCGGCGGGGCGACTGGAAGTGGCGGCAGCGCGCCCCTCACGTTTCCACCCGCCGGATTCGATCCGCCCATCCAGGCGGAGACGGGTGCCTACAGCACCAGCAGCCAACCCATCACCTTCAACGCCGACGGAAGCCCCTCGACGAACATCAACTTAGGCAACGGGAACAACTGTGGCAACGTGCTGTTTGGCGTTGTACGCGATTTCAAGCGAGGCGACGATCCCACCGACTATCCAGGTGGCCACCCGGATTTCAATACATTTGAGGGCTCCGGCCAAACCGGCATCGTAACGACCAGCCTGGGCGCGGACGGCAAGCCCGTGTACGACCCGACTTCGCTCAACACCAAAGCGTGCACGCTGAATGACGAGAAGACTCCGTCGGCGTGCACGACGGGACAAGCCAACTTCGACCAGTGGTACCGCGACGTTCCTGGCACAAACGAGACCTTCTTGGCGGCCTTTCAATTCGTTCCGGACGCCGCCGGAGTGGTCTACACATTCGACGCCCAGGAGTACTTTCCTATCGACGGCAAGGGCTTCGGTGACCAAGGTCTGACGGACGACAACAAGAAACCTCATAACTACGGTTTCACGACAGAGCTCCATACAACGTTCACTTATAACGGTGGGGAGACCTTCACTTTTACGGGCGATGACGACCTTTGGGTCTTCATCAACGGAAAGCTCGCGATTGACCTCGGCGGCATGCACACGTCGAAGAGCAAGACTGTGAATTTGGACACGTCCTCGGCGACGCTCGGTATTACCAAGGGACAGTCCTATTCGTTGGCGCTCTTCAATGCCGAGCGCCACACCACGGCTTCCCACTGCAAAATCCAAACAACGATGCACTTCACCGACTGTGGAACGGTCTCCATCGGCATTATTCCGTAAGCTCTGATTTGCACCGAGCCGGCGCAGGCGTAGTCTGCGGGGGCGCATGCTTCGCCTCGTGTCTCTCGTGCTCGTCACCGGAATTCTCGCTTCGGGCTGCGGCAGCTCGGGTCGGGCCGTGGATGGTGCTCCGGGGACGGCGGCGACCGGCGCCTTTCGTGTGCTGCTCTTCAGCCGCACCGTGGGCTACAGGCACGACTCCATCCCCAATGCGATCGCTGCGCTCATGCAACTGCAGCCGGACGGCGACTACCAGGCGGAGGCCACCGAGGATCCTACGGTGTTCACGCTAGAAAATCTGGGCCGCTTCCAGGTCGTCGTGTTTCTGCTGACCACGGGGGACGTCCTCAACGAGGCTCAGCAGGCGGCCTTCGAGGCATGGGTCGGCGCAGGTGGAAGCTACTTCGGCGTGCACTCGGCATCGGATACCGAGTACGACTGGTCTTTTTATCAGCAGCTCGTCGGCGCGGCCTTCGCTCAGCACCCCGACGTTCAACAGGCAACCGTGGCGATCGAAGCTCCGGGGCATCCCGCCGTCGCAGGTCTTCCTTCGCCGTGGCGCAGGCGCGACGAGTGGTACGACTTTCGCAGCAATCCACGCGGCACAGTGACCGTCCTCGCCACCGTCGACGAATCGAGCTACACCGGCGGAACCATGGGCTCCGACCATCCCATCGTTTGGGCGCACGAAACGGCGAGCGGCGGTCGCGCGTTCTACACGGGCATGGGCCACACCCAAGAAAGCTACGCCGAGCCGGCGTTCCGACGGCACCTGCTCTCGGCGCTGAGTTGGCTCGGACACTTGGAGCAGCCCCTCGACGCCGGCAACGGCGCTTACGACGGCGCGGTCCAGGCGAGCCCGTCGCCTTAGACTTACTTTTGCGTTGTGGTTCGTGTGCACTGGACGTCCGCCGGACGTCCGGCGGCGACAATCCCCAATGGATTTACCACCTGTTGCCGAATCGAGAGAGGCGAATCTTCGGCGAATCTTCACTGTTCTGTCGAACCAATGCCTGGTATGGCCTTTGCTCTAGGTGCGCTCGTCGAGAAGACTCGTTGTCCGGAACAGGCGAAGCCCACAACTCACAGAGGATCTGATGATGAAGCCAACGGTTCGTATGATTTCTTGCTCCAGGTCTTCGTTCGCGGCCGCGGGCATCGTTCTGCTCGCGGGAATCGGCGGGTGCGGGAGCAGCTCGGATCATGGAGCAGATGCCGCCGGTCAGCTCGAGGCGGGCGGCCCTGCCGACGCACCTCTTACGAGCGAGGTGGGCCGCTTTCCGGCCGCCGTCACCGTCAACACTTGCGAAGACTATGCGAATGTGTCGGTCGGCTCCTACGTCGTACAGTCGGACTACTGGAACAAGTCCGTCTGTCCCGGAACCCAGTGTATGGAAATCAATAAGACGACCGCTGCCTTTACATTGACCCAAGGCCCGCCCGCCTGCGGGGACAACGTGGCGAGCTACCCCAACGTGCTCTACGGTTGCTCTTTCGGGAACTGCAGTCCCGCAAGCGTGCTTCCCATGCAAGTCAGCGCGCTCTCGACAGTGACCAGCAGTTGGGATTTCAGCGTCGGTGGTACCACCCGCGATCAATACGACGTGGCTTACGACATCTGGTTCTGCCCTGACGCAAGCTGCGGGAGCAGCGGATTTCCCAAAGGCGCCGAGATGATGATCTGGCTCGATTACAAGAACACCCACGGTTGGCAGTACGACCTCGGCTCGGTGAACCTGGCCGGGCACACCTGGGAGGTGTGGCAGGCCACCATGGGCACCGGAGCCAACAGTTGGACCTACCTCGCCTATATGATTCAGTCGCCGACGGTGACCACCGTGAATGACCTCGACCTGAACGCCTTCTTTCGGGATGCAGCAGCCAGGGGTTACATCCAGAATTCGTGGTACCTGTACGCGATTCAGGCCGGCAACGAGCTGCGCACCGGCGCGATCCCGTACAGCAACAACAGCTTCTCGGTTTCCATCAACGGTGTCACTCCCTCGACCGTTCCGGTCGCGGCAGCGGGCGCATCGTGCGATGGCGGTGCTCCCACCGCGGAGGGCAAGCTGGACGTCACGGACTCCTACGTCACGGCGGGTCCGCTTCACGGGTATGGCGCCGCCTGGACTTGGGTGGGATCGGATTCGACTGCTACAGCGTGCGCTACGCCTACCTGCACTGCGCCGGATTCGCTACAGGTCACGGCGGTTCTGAGCAATGGTGTAGCGCCCTTGACGGCCGCCGCCGTGTCTTGTTTGCCAGCCTTTCCACCGTCGGCCCTCTGCACGGCGGGCACTGTGACGGGGGATCCAACTTTCAATCAAGTGGCTGGGGTTGGCTTCAACTTCAAGCAAGACATGGGTGTTGGCCCCGGCATCGATGGCGGCAGCGTTGACGGTGGAGCGGTCGGCGTGGACGGTGGCGGCGGTATGGATGGTGGCGGCGGCTCGGTGGGTACAATTACCATCGGCACCAGCCTCACGGTCTCTGTCGCCGCATCGGGCACCCAGCTCGGAAACTCCTCCCTGCGCGTGCAGCTGATGGACGCGAACAACAACTTCTACTGCTACGGCGGCAAGCTGATCAGCGGCGCACCCATCCCCATCGGAAAGTTCAATACCAAATGCTGGAACAACTCGGGCGCCTTCGCTACGCCCAGCACGCCATTCAAGAGAGTCGACGTGCTGGTGCCCGGCGCCGCGTCCTCGGATGAGCCATTCGCCTTCTGTCTCACGAACGTCGCGGTGGAATAGGGGCTGTCTGCTGAGCAGAAGCACGCACTCGACGTTTCGCGTGGCCACTTTGCGCCCAACCAGAAAGGGCCACCAGGCCATCAGAGGATGTTGTTGAGCTTGCAGTTCTGCAAGCACGCGCCGCCGTTGTTGGCGCCGTCGTCGCATTGTTCATAGTCGGGCTGGATGATGCCGTCCCCGCAGCGCGGGCCATAGTGACAACCCGGAGCACACTTGCCGTAGTCGCCCGAGTTGACGCCGTCGTCGCAGTCCTCCCACGGCGCCTGCACCTTGCCATCCCCGCAGAATGGCCCTTTCTTGCAGCCGGGCCCGCAGCCACCGTACTCGCTGATGTTCAAGCCGTCGTCGCACTCTTCGGCGGGCGCCTGGACCACGCCGTCGCCACAATAGGGAGCGGGAACGCAATTCGGCCCACAGCCGTTGTACGTGCTGGTGTTCACTCCGTCGTCGCAGAATTCATCGGCGGCGACGATGCCATCGCCGCACTTCGAAGCACACACCGACTTGGGTTTGGAGAAGTTCTTCAGCGTGACGCCGAAGTTCGAACCGCATTCGTTGCGCTCGGCCTGGAACATGGCGACCTCGTAGACCTTGCCCAGGACCAGCCCAAGCTTCAGGGCCGCCCCTTGCGTGCGATTGTAGGTGGTGCCGTCGTAGTAACGGCCCGAAGCGACAGCCACGGCGCTGCCGTCGGCGGCATCGAGCGTGAAAGAACCATCTTCCCTGCCGTGCAAGGCGCCCAGGTCCACCACTAAAGTTCGGTTGACGAAGACCCAGGTGTCGTCATCGCCCGAAAACGCAAACTGTTCCCCACCTTGATACTCGAACCAGAAACGTGTTTCCGTCGTGAAGGACACGTTCTGCTTGCCGTCGCACGCTGCGGTCTCCTTGCCGGCCGCGATCCAGCCGGCGAGCCCGATCGGGTTGAAGGCCGTCGCAGACGCGGTGTCGAGGTTCGAGTAGGTCCCGGACTTGGCGTCGGTCAAGGTGAGCTGCAGAATGTAGGGCATTACCAGGTTCACGCCGTCCACCGGCGTGTACCATTGCTCGAAGTTGGCAGGGGTCGAGAAGTTGCGCCGGTTGGAATTGGTAATACAGAGGTCTTTGTAGAGGTGCGCGGGGTTGTCGCAGGTGCAGCTCGATCCGTCGCTGCAGGAACAGGGAGGTCGGCGGAAGGCGAAGGTCGCCGGCGCGCCCGCCCAGCCCCCGCTCCAGGTTTCGCTGGTCGAGGTCCACGCCGCGGTCGCCGATTCATCGCACGTGCAGTTGGCAAGTGGGGTCGGGAGGGGCGGATCGTCGGGCGTGCTGCTGGTGGTGATGTCCGACGGCTTGTAGGGGTACCAGCGCCAGTCTGGCTTTCCGTTCGTTCCGAGCGTGGTCTTGACCATGGCGAAAATGGGGCCGCCTTGGCTGAGGCCGTAGTGCTGGTTGAAGTCGACGTGGTAGCTCGTGCTGGTGGAGCTGGCGTCGATCTGATGGCCGAGCCCGACGAAGTCGCGGACTACGACGGGGATGTCTTTGGTGGCTGCCGGCGCGGTCACCGGCAAGTCGGTGCACGTAAAGCCTGTTTCGATCTTGCACGTCGACGAACACCCGTCGCCGCCCACCGTGTTTCCGTCGTCGCACTCTTCGTCCGAAAACCTTTGTCCGTCCCCGCAGGGCGACTTGCAGCTTCCGCTGGAACAGTCCGGCTCCAAGGCACAGTGGTAGCAGCCGTCGAACGGTACATCGGGCTGGCCGGGGCTGGTGTCATCACACTGTTCCGTCCCTTCTTTCACGCCGTCTCCGCACACAGTCTTGCGACAGGAACCCGCGTCGTCACAGACGTAGCCTGGCTCGAGCTGGCAGTGCGAGTTGCAGCCGTCACCATCGACGGTGTTGCCGTCGTCGCAAGTCTCGTTGCCGGCGCGCTTCTTGTCCCCGCAGGCAACTCTGCACGCGGCCCCCACCACGGGGCAGACGTAGCCCGACTCGATCTTGCACTTGCTGCTGCACCCGTCACCATCGACGGTGTTGCCGTCATCGCAGGTCTCGTTGCTGGTGATCTTCTTGTCACCGCATTGGGTGACGTTGACGCAAGGGACTCCTTGATTGGGGCAAAGCCATCCGTCTTCGATCTGGTCGCAAGCCGCCGTGCAGCCGTCGCCGCCCACGGTGTTGCCGTCATCGCAGGCCTCCTTGGCCTGATTGATGATGCCGTCGCCGCAATGGGGAACAATCGGCCGACAGGCGTCGCCGCAGGCGGCATCTTTTCCGGAGCCGCCCGAACCGAGTGAGATCGGACCGCCGGAGCCTCCGCTGCCTCCAATAAGCAAAATCTGATTGCCGCCGGTGCCAGTCTGTCCTCCTGATGCTCCGGATCCGATCACCGACGGCGAGGTGCATCCTGTGATTTCAGCGACTCCGAACAGCGCGATCGCCGATAGCCAGACGCTCCAAGGCTTTGTCATGCTTCTCCTCGTGCGGTGCGAACGATCCGCCGGAGATTGTACAGCAGCGGGAGCGCGGACGATCATGCGAGTTGAGTGATCCTCGTCCCCGCGTGACCAAACTTTAGCACGTTCCATCCCCGCCGAGGGACCGCGGTGGGCGAACCAGCGGCCGACCGCGCAGATGGGGCAGGTTCACGCCTCGGCTCGAAACCCGTGATCCCACCCGAGCTCGCGGGTGGCTTTCGCTATCGATAGGGTGGGGCCGGGCTCGGCGATGTTGTAGGTGCCTGGCGAACCGCGGTCGATGGCCAGTACGGTGGCATACGCGGCGGCGTCGATGTGCACGCCGGGACGGCCAGCGGGCTCGGCGTTGGCGCCGGGGCCGTAGAACCAACCGTAGCGCAACACGATGCCCTCGATGTCTCGAGCGCCGAGCACGGCCTGTTCGAGGTCGGCCACGCCGTGGGGCGTTGGGATCGATCGGATCATTGTCACTGTGCGGCTCGGACCCGGGTTGATAGACCCACGCGATGCTTTGGGCGATCAATCGGCGCGCGCCGGCCGACTGTGCGGCGGCCACGAGCGCGTCTCGGTCATAGGCGTCTACGATGACCGCGCGACCGCCCAGACGCTCTATTTCTTGGGCTCGTTCGGACGAGCGGGTGGTTCCCACGACGTCGAAGCCTAGGCGCCGCAACAGTGGCAGCAGCCGGCGCCCGATGACGCCGCCGGCCCCGGCGAGGAAAACGCGATTGGACATGCCTCAAGCCTACGTGGCGGCGTGCGGATGCGGCCGTTGCCAGCCTGGTTCCAGGGTAGGGTGCTGTTGCCGACTGCGCGGCCAACATTGCCTGTGATCCGTTTGGGCGTGCGCTCCGCGGCCGGCGGCCCTTTCGTCGCTATCTTCGATAGCGACTCTTGGGGGCGCTTCTCGTTCGCTTTGCCGCCCGCCGGAACCTATGCGTTGGTGGTTCTCGATCCGGGGTACCAGGGCGAGATGACTTTCGCCTCGAATGGGCGAACGACGTTTCCGCTGGAATTCCCAATTTCACCTCGGCCGTCGCAAGTGCCCAGCAGTTCGGCAACGCCCGTGGCAGATTGATTGTAGTCAATGAGCGCGCCATGCTTGTCCCGAAAGGAATTGAAGAGCCATGGCCATACTGAGTGGCGCACACACCATCAGATTCTCCCTACGCCTGCGAGTCGATGGCTATAGTGGTGCCATTCCTTAAGAGGCTAGACATCTTCACCACAAAGAATGTGGCCCTAGCGATGCGCTTGCCCTACGCGACCGAGCGCCCCCTCTTTTGTCACGACAATCGCCTGTACGTAGGGGGCGATCTGCAGGTCGAGGAAGTCGCCTCGGAGGGCAACGAGCTGACCTTCACGGATCGTGCTCGCCACCTGACTCTCCTCCACGTCGAGGTCAACGACGTTCCTGCCCCGTCGGGCAAAGCTCCGCCGGCACAGTGACGACAACGGCCAGCCTTTCTGCTGACCACTGCGCAAATTGCTCAGCTACGGCTCTACGTTCACCGGCACCAGGCCTTTGACGGCCTTGGCGTTGCCGCGGATGTCGCCGTCGAGGACGGTGACCGGTATGGGCGGCGTCAACCGGAAGCGATAGCCTTTGTTGTCGTCCTTGAGATCCACCTCTTGGCCCTTGTATTGGAGGTGCCGCACGTAGTCTTCGGGTACCAGGCCATCCCGAATGTTCGAATGGTGTCGCACGACGAAGCCGGCCAGGCGCAGCAGCAAGTGGTTGTGCAGGCGGTGGCAGCCGCTGCTCTCGCCGCGTTTGACCGAGCGGTACGCGGGTGTGCCGTGGGTCCGAATGAGGTGGTCCATGAGCTGCGGCTGGCCCTGCTCGTCGCGTCCCTCGATCTGAAGGTGCGTGATCGCTACCAGCCCGTAGGCCGCGCGGTAGCCGGGTCCAATGACTTCGGTTTTGGGCGCCCAGCCGTCGCCACGCTTGACGAGTAGTCGGCGGGTTGGCAGGCCGGACGCCGGGTGCCAGGTCGGGGCGGAAAGGATCTCGGGCCAGAGGGCATCGCCCGTCACCGACTCTTTGTATTTGAGTGCCATGGTGCCGTCGGCTTTTTGAATGGTCTTCCAGCCGCCGATGGTAGTCGGCCACCGGCACAGCGCGACCTCGTGATCGCCGACGCGCGCATACAGCGTAAGCGTCGGGCGATCGCTGACGGGAGGATGCCACTTCTTCTTTCCGTCCTTGTCGAGGGCTGGCCGCTTCAGGACCACCTCGCCGCGATCGATCTCCGCGCGAAGCTCCATGGTGGGGCTGTGGTAGGGCGGCAACGGCGGCAGGCGAATCGCGACGGCCTTGGGCAGGGGCAAGGGCGCCTTGGGGGCAGGCGCTTTGCGTGCCGAGCGTCGCGACGAAGGTGGCACCGTAGGTGTAGCAACCAGCGTGCTCGCAAGGACAGCCTCGGGCGAGGTCCAACCGAGCGCCTGGCTGGCAGCCTGGGTAGCTGCAGAGATCAGATCTGGCGCGGGCGTAACCTTGGTCTGTCCGTCGGCCGCGGCGCTAGGTTGCTTGGTGGCCGTTTCCAGGGGGCGGAACTCGGCGCTGTCCAGCTGGCGCCCTTGCACTTCGCCAAGCACACCCGCGGCCGAGCCGTCTTCGAGGAGCCCGGTCGCGTCGACCACCCGTTCGCGAAGCGCCCGCAGCAGCGCCTGGAAGTCGTGTTCGCGGCTATCGGCCAAGAGAGCGGTGCGGGTATCGAGATCGATGCGCCCGTTGTCCGCGATCATGAGCAGCCGCTGGTAGATTTGCAGGCCGGCGACCGTTCGGCGATCCATGCGTGCATGCTTGGCTCCGCCTGGGAGTAGCCCTTCGCAGCGCAAGTGTGCTTGCATGGCGATGACGGCTTTCTGGGCCTCGGGGCTCAGGGGCTTTCTCGTCGGCGCTTCCGCGGGAGGCACCGGGTTGGCGCTGTCCTCCGGCGTATTCGTAGTCTTGATCGGCTCTTCCGGCACGATCACGCTCTTGGGCGACATCTCTGCGAGCGCCTTGTTCGGTACTTTGTCGTGGCAAACGTGGCGTTTGCGATCCGCCAGCCGCCGGCGCAGCAGGTTCAGGCTGGGGAAAATCCCGAACGCCTCGAAGTAACGGTCTTCGCGAGCCCGCGCGAACGTGCTTTCCCGGGGCAGTCGCCCGTTGGCTAGCGCAATCAGCGCGGGCCGCAGTGGTTGCGGCTTCCCGGGCTCCTCGGAAAAAATGTACGGCAGCCAGTCGTCCGAAAGATCGACGACGGTCAGTCCGTCCCGGCGCGCGTTCTCGGGCGTCGTCTGGCCGGCAAAGCGCCCACCCTCGGCGATCATGACCTCTTCGCTGGCCGGCGCCGCCTTTACCGTCGCTGCCGCTGGAGTGACCGGAGCCGGCTTCGCCGCTTGCGTGGATTGTTCGCTGGCGCAAAGGCCAGCGAGGACCAGCGCGGTTGCGCGAGCCCCAGGCGAGCGGAAGTTGCGGGAACGTCTTCGGACCGGGCGCCGTAGGTACTTCTCCAGCACGAGGCAAAGCCTAGGAGCTTGGACCGCCAGATTCAAGCGGAGTGTTCGGGCGACGCCAACCCGCATCGAATGCGGATTAGCCGGCGCGGCGAAAGGTCAGGTTGAAGCGATGGCTCCCCAGCCTAAGGTGGTGTCCGTCCTTGAGCGAGAGAACGCCGTGGTAGCGCAGGCGATCAGGGCCGCCCCACACCACGACGTCGCCGTGAACCAGCGGCACGCGCACCGGCCGTTGGTTTCGCGTCGCCCCGCCGAACAGGAATACCGCCGGAAGACCCAGAGACACCGAGACAATCGGAGCCGTGAGGTCGCGCTCGTTTTTGTCTTGGTGAAGGGTCAGTCTGGCTCCGGGTCCGTAGCAGACTCCGTGGAGCACGGACAACAAGCAGCCGGCCAAGCTGGACTGGTACAACCTGGATTCGCCTACGCCGCCCCTCCTGGGCACGATGGGAGCCGCCCAGCAGCCCATCGCTCAAATGAGCGCCGGTAACTACGGCGTCATCGCCCGCAACGGCGACAGCAACGGCGTGGCCTTTCCCAGCTGGAGCCACGACGGCATGACTGTCGTCTACTCTTCGACATTCAGCCGACGACCGCGTGCTCGCTTTCGACCGCGTCCCCGCCGGCGAGGTCATGTACGCGAATCCTCACGCCGAGCTGTACATGGTGCCGCTCGGGTCTGCGCCAGGTGCCGGTGCTGCGATTCGGTTGGCAGCCAACGATCCCGTTCAATGCACGGGATTGACCAGCCCCGGGATCAACAATCACTACCCGTGCTGGGCGACGGCCGCGCCCGCGCACAACGGGCGTACTTACTACGGGATGGCGTACGCCTCCAACCGCGCCGACATTCCGGCGGTGACTTCGCGCTACGACGGCGTCGCCCGCCCCATCACGCAGATCTATCTGACCGCGGTCACGATCGAGGACGGCGTCTACACCACGCACGGCTCGATCTACGTGTGGTGGCAGCCGCAAACGCTCAACACCAGGGCCGAGCTCGACTTGCCAGATTGGCAGCGCGCGAAAACCAGCATGGTCAGTCCGTCTTTGCGTCCCCGGCTCCGACCCACAGCGCCCCAGAAAGTCCCGATTCTGACGATGGCACGACGGTTGCTGAGCACGAAAAGCAGCAACTTGCACCACGCTCAGTGGCGCCACAACAAAGGAGCTTCTTCGTGAAACAGACACAATTCTTCGTCGAAGGCACGCTCGTCGTCATGGCCGTCGTTGGCTTCACGACAACAGTCAACGCCCAAAGCATCGAGGCAGCCGAGACAGTCGGCCCTGTTCCAACTGTTCAGCAAAATGCCGAGCCGGCGTTTGGACAGCGGGGACAGTGGTATCTGTACACACCGAGCTTGTTTGCAACTCATAACCACTACGACCAAGTCACGGGCGGACCAGCGTCTAGTGACAATTCTCTTTCGCTATCGGTTGAGTTTGGTAGGTTCGTGCGCAATCGCTTCAGCCTGGGCGTCGAGGTCGATGGCAACTACGGTTGGCAAACGCAGGATCAGGCGACCACGGGCATCGATAGCAATCGATTGACGAACTGGATGGTGGGCTTGCATCTAGTGGCCGGCTGGCAACGCCCGCTCTCCTCTTGGTTGTCTTTCTGGCCTAAAGTCAGGCTCGGAGGATCGTACGGCAGAATGGATGAGATCGTGTCCGACTACGCAGGCAACGGCAGCAAAGAAACTCTCAGCTCGCACTCGATTGATGCAGGTCTACGCCTGCCGCTCGTATTCCATGTCACGCGACATCTGTTCGTGGAAGTTGCATGGTTGCTCAACGCCACCACTGGATGGAATCAACAATACAGCACCGTCCAGGCCTGGAGCCAGACTACCTTCGGACTTGGCGGCTGGTTCTGAGGCGCTGGATAGCACGGGCAACTGTGCTCTTGGCGAGGCTATGCCGGTAACGTCTCCAAGGGCCCCGCTTTTCACGGGGCCCTTCCTCACAGTTGGCGAAGGGCTGCCGTTAGTCGATCGCTGCGGAGTCGATTACCGCCGGATGATCGGCCGTGCTGGCATCCACGGGCGCAGCGACGTCAAGCGGGGCTCCGACGTCGACTGCGATAGTCGTATCCACGCTGGTCGAATCGACGTGTGTTCCTGTATCGACTTTCGGACCATCGACGGCTTGGGTGTCGAGCGGTGCTGGCGCATCCTGGGCGACGTCTACCGCTCCCGTGTCCGAAGAGGTACCGCCATCGTTGCCTGCTGTGCCGCCACCACCATCGAGATGGCCACCGGTTCCGCCGGCATCAGCCGTCGGGGGCGTTCCGCTATCACTACCGCAGCCGACCATGGATAAGGGCGCTAACAAGAGCGCCAGAGCAAGCAAGTACATCGTTCGCTTCATCGTGATTACTCCTTTGGCTTTTCAGAGGACGTCAGGTGGACGTCGGTGGAGGAAGTCTTATTCAGTCAGAGCGCGCGCGCCGCGATTCAATGCTCGCGGAGGGGATCTTTCGTGACAGAACACACGCTCCCCAGATGCGGATGTCTCGATTGTGTGTTTCATTACAAACAGTCGATGTCTCGATTGTTTGTGCCCTTACAAATAATTGAGGGCCAAGCACAGCGAGGTCGGAGCGATGGGAAGGTGACGTGGTATTCTTCGGGGATGGACGCGCGCGATGAAGCCAGACAACGCCGCATGCAGTGGACCTGCGGCGTCACCCCGAAGGGTGGGGCCTTGGCCGCGGAGCTAGCGTTCTGGCGAGCGGCGAGCTCGAGCACGAAGTTCGCTGCCATCCGTGCCATGGCCGACGAATCGGAGATCATCAAAGGACATGTCCCTGCACCCGGACTTCAAAGATCTATTGGTGGCATTCGCCGCGCACGACGTTGACTATCTCGTCGTGGGTGGCTACGCCGTGGGATTTCACGCGCGGCCACGGTTCACGAACGACATCGACCTGTGGGTCGGGAATTCGCCGGCAAACCTGGCGCGCGTTCGGGCCGCGCTCGAAGATTTTGGTGCGCCCGCTGCGATGCTCGCGCAGCTCGAGTCGGCATTCGACGAGGATGTCCTTTGGATGGGTGAACCGCCGCTGCGGATTGACGTCTTCAAAGGGCTTCCTGCCGGAGATTTCTCCGCATGCCTCGCCCGGCGCGTGCGTGCGAGCTGGGACGGCGTCTCGGTTTCCGTCATCAGCAGGGAGGACCTGATCGTGATCAAGCGCGCGAGCGGCCGTCCGCAAGATTTTCTCGACGTCGAGGCGCTATCGGCGGCCAGCACCGAGGCGGGCTGACGAGAGCCTTCGAAAAAAATAAACCGGCGGCTTCTTTCGAGAACCGCCGGCTTGTTCACATTGACGAGCGAGCTACTTCTGCGCCTGCTCCAGCGCTACTGCGACCGCAACGGACGCGCCGACCATGGGGTTGTTGCCCATGCCCAGGAAGCCCATCATCTCGACGTGCGCTGGCACTGAGGACGAACCCGCGAACTGGGCGTCGCTGTGCATGCGGCCCATGGTGTCGGTCATGCCGTAGCTAGCGGGACCGGCGGCCATGTTGTCGGGGTGAAGGGTGCGGCCGGTGCCGCCGCCGCTGGCCACCGAGAAGTACTTCTTGCCTTGCTCTTGGCATTCCTTCTTGTAGGTGCCGGCGACCGGGTGCTGGAAGCGGGTGGGGTTGGTGGAGTTGCCGGTGATGGACACGTCTACGCCTTCGCTGTGGTTGATGGCGACGCCTTCGCGCACGTCGTCGGCGCCGTAGCAGCGGACCTTCGCCTTCTCGCCCTTGGAATAGGCGATCTCGCGCACGACGTTCAGCTTGCCCGAGGCATAGTCCAGCTTGGTCTGCACGTAGGTGAAGCCGTTGATGCGGCTGATGATCTGGGCGGCGTCTTTGCCGAGGCCGTTCAGGATCACGCGCAGCGGTTCTTTGCGGGCCTTGTTCGCGCTGCGAGCGAGACCGATGGCGCCCTCGGCGGCGGCGAAGCTCTCGTGGCCGGCGAGGAAGGCGAAGCACTTGGTCTCTTCCTTGAGCAGCATCGAGGCCAGATTGCCGTGGCCGATGCCGACCTTGCGATCGTCGGCGACCGAACCCGGGATGCAGAAGGCCTGCATGCCTTCGCCGAGCGAGCAGGCGATGTCGACGGCCTTCTTCTGCCCCTTCTTGAGCGCGATGGCGGCGCCCAAGATGTACGCCCAGCAGGCGTTCTCGAAGCAAATGGTTTGGATTTCCTTCACGATGCTGTAGACGTCGACCTTCTTGGCGTCGCACAGTTGCTTGGCTTCTTCCAGCGACTTGATTCCGTACTGGGCCAGCACTTTCTCGATCTGGGGAATTCTGCGTTCATACGATTCAAAAAGAGCCATGGCGATTTCTCCTCTCGTTACTCGTGCCGGGGGTTGATGAGTTTCTTCGCCTCGTCGAAGCGGCCGTACTTCGAGGTCGCCTTCTTGAGCGCCTCGGCCGGCTCGACGCCTTTTTGGATCGACTCCATCATTTTGCCCATGTGGACGAATTCGTAGCCGATGACTTCGTTGTTCTCGTCGAGGGCTTGGCGGGTGACGTAACCCTCGGCCATTTCCAAGTAGCGCACGCCCTTGGCGACCGTGCTGTACATGGTGCCGACCTGGCTGCGCAGGCCTTTGCCCAAATCTTCGAGGCCGGCGCCGATGGGCAGGCCGCCCTCGGAGAACGCGGTCTGCGTGCGGCCGTAGACGATCTGCAGGAACAGCTCGCGCATGGCCGTGTTGATGGCGTCGCACACGAGGTCGGTGTTCATCGCCTCGAGGATGGTCTTGCCGGCGAGGATTTCGGCGGCCATGGCCGCGCTGTGGGTCATGCCCGAGCAGCCGACGGTCTCGATGAGCGCCTCTTGAATCACGCCGTCCTTCACGTTCAGGGTCAGCTTGCAGGCGCCCTGCTGGGGCGCGCACCAACCCACGCCGTGGGTGAGGCCCGAGATATCCTTGATCTCCTTGGCCTGGACCCAGCGGCCTTCTTGGGGAATGGGCGCAGGGCCGTGTTTCGGTCCTTTCGCCACGCATGTCATGTGTTCGACTTCTGTCGAGTAGATCATCTGGGAGCCTCCTTAAGTCGGGTGCCTGTCTACACCATTCCGGCCGTCGCCGGGAAGAGCACGATAAACAGGTCGTATTTGCCTATTTTAGGGCGCTCCGCGGCGTGGACATGTGCTCGCGAGCGGGCTCTACGGTGCCGGAGCTTTGTCCGCAAGGTGACCCGCCTCACAGGGGGGGGTTGACTTTTCTGTCACGGCAGCTGGGTACTGCTGATACGGCTGATAGGATCGATGACAGAGGCGCACCATGAAGAGCCTGTCGATCCTGGCACTGTTATCAATCGCGAGCAGCTTGGCTTGTTCTGGTTCGGCAAGCTCCTCGAAGGGCGAGCTTCGCTCCAGCCTATCGCGCAATCTGACGCCGGTTGTGGATTCTGCCGATGCCGCGCAGTTGGCGAAGGACAATTTGGCGTTCGCTTGCGACCTTCACGCGCGGCTTCGCGCGGGAAATACGGGCAACTTCATCTTTTCCCAGACCAGCATCTCGCTGGCGCTCGCCATGTTGTACGGCGGCGCAGCTGGTGACACGGCGGCGCAGATGGCGACTGCGCTTCACTTCACGCTTTCAGCGGATCGTCTCCATTCTGCCTTCAATGCTCTCGATCTCGCACTTGCTCAAGCGCCGTCAAGCGCGGGGGCCGACGCTTTCGAGTTGCAGCTGGCGAATTCCACTTGGGTACAGAAGGGACTCCACTACCTGCCGGCGTATCTCGACCTCTTGGCCACCAACTACGGTGCCGGGTTGTTTACCGAGGACTTCGCAACCGCGCCCGAGACTGCGCGTCTGGATATCAATCAGTGGGTCTCGGACGAAACCAAGCAGATGATTGCGCAGCTCTTCGGTCCCGGAACGATTGACAGCGTCGTAAGGCTTGTGCTGGTGAATGCCGTCTACTTCCACGGCGCTTGGAGCGTTCCTTTCAGCTCGCCAACCACGACCGGCATCTTCCACGCGCCGGCGGGCGACGTGAGCGTGCCGATGATGACCAATAGCAAGACCAACGCCGAGCTTTGGTCCGGCCCAGGCTACAAAGCCGCGTCCCTCGACTACGCGGGCGGAACGACGTCGATGATTCTCGTAGTGCCGGATGCCGGAGCCTTCGACAGTTTCGAGGAGGGGCTTTCCGCGAGCAGTCTTGGGGACATTCTGTCGTCGGCGTCGCTCTCTTCCGGCGTCGTGACCATGCCGAGCTTCAAGTTCGACACGGCATCGCCGCTGGGCGACATCTTGAAGGATCTGGGGATGACCTACGCTTTTGACCCATCGCTCGCCGACCTTTCGGGTATCGACGGCCAACGCGATCTCTGCGTCGGCCTCGCGATCCACAAAGCGGTCATTTCGGTCGACGAGAAAGGAACCACGGCGTCCGCCGCGACAGGCGTAACGGTCGTGGGGCTTTCGCTCGATCCGCAGCCTCCGGCGGTGCTCGTCGTCGATCGCCCATTTCTGTTTTTCATCCGCCATAACCCCACAGGCGCGATTGTGTTTCAAGGTCGGGTGGTGGCTCCCAGCCGATAGGGCTTCCTCGCAGGGACTGCCGGGGCCATCAATACGTGCTGGCGCCACGAATGCGGCGGGTTAGGCTTGGGCCACCATGAAAACAGCTCCTATCAAGTCGATCCTGGCTCGCGAGATTCTCGACTCGCGCGGAAATCCGACCATCGAATGTGAAGTTCATCTTGCATCCGGCGTCGTTGGCATCGCGGCAGTGCCATCTGGCGCCTCCACGGGCGAGCACGAAGCGCTCGAACTGCGCGACGGCGATGCCAAGCGCTACCAGAAGAAGGGCGTGCTCAAGGCCGTCGACAACGTGAAGAAGCTCCTGGCGCCGGCGGTCGTTGGCCGCGACGTCTTCGATCAGGCGGGGCTCGATGGCGCCATGCTGGCGGCCGACGGAACGCCCAACAAGGCGAAGGCGGGCGCCAACGCTATCCTTGGCGTGTCGCTGGCGGCGGCGCGTGCGGCAGCGGCCGAGCTGGACGTCCCGCTCTACAAATACCTCGGCGGTCCGAACGCTCGGGTCTTGCCGGTGCCGCTCATGAACATCGTCAATGGCGGCGCGCACGCGGACAACGTGCTCGACTTCCAGGAATTCATGATCGTTCCGCAGGGCGCGCCGACCTTCCGCGAGGCGCTGCGAGCAGGCGCCGAGGTCTTCCACACTCTCAAGAAGATCCTGCACGACAAGAAGGCGTCGACCGGCGTGGGCGACGAAGGTGGCTTCGCGCCGGATCTGCCGGGCGCCGAGGCGACGCTGGAAACCATCAGCGAAGCCATCACCAAGGCCGGCTACAAGGTCGGCAAGGACGTAGCGCTGGCGCTCGACGTGGCGTCGAGCGAATTCTTCGAGAAGGACAGCGGCAAGTACAACATGGAGGGCGAGGGCAAGGTGCTCGACGCCAAGGGCATGGTCGAGTTCTACCGCGGTCTCATCACGAAGTTCCCCATCGTCTCCATCGAAGACGGCATGGCGGAAAATGATTGGGACGGTTGGGTTCTGCTTACCAAGGAACTGGGCGGCAAGGTTCAGCTGGTTGGCGACGACCTCTTCGTGACCAACGTCGAGCGTATCAAGACGGGCATCGAGAAGGGCGCCAGCAACAGCCTACTCGTCAAGGTCAACCAGATCGGCTCGCTCACCGAGACGCTGGATTCCGTCGAGATGGCGCATCGGGCGGGCTGGACGACCATCACCTCGCACCGCTCGGGTGAAACCGAAGATGCGTTCATCGCGGATCTCGCGGTGGCCACCCGCTCTGGCCAGATCAAAACCGGCTCGCTCGCGCGATCGGAGCGCGTGTGCAAGTACAACCGGCTCCTGCGCATCGAAGAAGAGCTGGGCAGCTCGGCGATCTATCCGGGCGCGGCCGCGTTCAAAGCGCAGAAGTAGCCGAGTAGACTGCAGGCGCCACCCGCTGAGGTACCGGCGAGTGGCGCCGGGCAGAGAGTTCGAGGTCCGGCCCGTATGCTCGCGCACTGTGCTCGCGCACTCGCGTTCGCGCGTGGTTTGCACTAGCGTCGGCATGTGCGCCGCGACCGACGGTTCTCGATCTATTGGCTTGGGCAAACGCTCTCCGGGTTTGGCGACGCCTTCGCGCTGGTCGCCATTCCTTTGTTGGTGCTAGAGCGTGCGGGCTCGATCGCCGGCATGGGCGTGGTTTCGGCGGCCGGCGTGCTTGGCCAGGTCACGGCCAGCCTGTTTTCCGGACACCTCATCGACCACTTCGACCGCCGTCGCACCATGATCGCGTGCGATGTCGGCCGGGCGGTGCTCTATGGCCTTCTGCCCTTTCTCGCGTGGCGCGGTCACGCCTCCTTCGCCCTCATCTGCGCCACGGTCATTCTCGGCGGCGCCCTGTCGAATATCTTCTCGGTTGGCTATATGACCGCAATCCCGTCGCTGGTTGGCAGGGACGTTCTCCATTCCGCCAACGCCAAGATGCAGGGGGCGCTCGCGTTGGCCTACGTGTTCGGCTCGCTGTGCGCCGGCGCGGTCGCCACGACCGCGGGGCCCGCCGTAGCGCTTTCCATCGATGCGGCTACCTTCCTGGTCTCGGCTACCAGCCTTTTCAGCATTCGCTTCGACGTGCAGGCCAAGCCCGTCGCCGACCGCCAGCGCTTCGGCGCCGGATGGCGCTTTCTCGTCGGACATCGCTTGCTGCGATCGATGACCCTGGTGCTCGTGGTGTTGGGGATCTCGGGCAACATGGGCGTGGGCGCCGGCATCACCGACCTCATGATCTTTCACGTGAAGAGCGAGCTGGCGCTCGATTCCTTTCGCGTCGGCGTATGTGTGGGCATCACGGCGTTCGGCGCGCTCTTGGGAGCAGTGGCGGCACCACGCCTTGCGAAGGCGATCGGCTCTACCCGATGCTTTCTCACCGGTAGCGTCGTCCAAGCGGTGGGTCTTCTACTCGTCGGTGCGATTGCCCACTTCGTGGCGGCCGCGGGCGGTGGGCTCCTGTGGGGCGCGGGCATGATGTTGCGGAGCGTGCCCATGCATTCCCTCAGGCAGTCGCTAATCCCGAGCGAGCTGCTCGGCCGAGTCACCGCCATTTCGTGGACCGCGATCTTCGCCGCTGCCGCGCTCGGCACCGCTGTGATGACCCGAATCGCGGCGCACATCAGCGCGGGTCCGACCATGTTCGGCATCGGGCTCGCCGTCGCGAGCATCGGCATCGTGTCTTGGCTCGGACCTATGCGCGAGCGATGATGCTCGGCGATCTACGGACGACCCCGCCGAAACCGGGTCGCTGTCGGCGCGTGGGGAGGCGCCGAGCTTTGCTCGGCGCGGGCCATCGTGGGCTTTAATCCAGCGTCGCCAATCAGCGCGCGGCGGGAGCTGGTGCTTGGGCCTTCGCTGGCCACGGCTTTCCCGCGCCTGCTAGCGACTGGCAAGTGCTGCCCGGCTCGACCCGACGGTAGTCGAACCAGCCGCTCTGCACTTCGTCGCTGTCGCCCGCGACAAGCTTCAGGCACAGCCCGCTGGCTCCGAGCACCTTCTGTTTCAAACGCACGGACTCCTCGCCGCTGGCGCCGTCAGGCGTGGCATGTCCTGAGAGCAAGGTGGTCTGCGACTCGCTTGAAATGTACACGTCGCCCGAACACGTGCCGTTAATGTGCACGGTGGCGCCGGGAAAGCCGTCGGCGTCGATGTCGTCGTCGGTCCAGCCGTGGCTCCACGGGGCGGCGGTCAGTTGGCCGTCGGGCGCTTCGTCAAGCACGATGTGCGAGCGCGGAATGTGCGCGACGGTTTCGGGTTTCATCGTCGCAAGCGTGCCCTTGATCGGTCGAATGTCGATGCGACAGACTTTTTGGCGCATTTCGATGCGGGAGGAGGTTCGCCGTACTTCGGCCAGCAAGTAGTTCTCCGTGTGGGTTTCCTGCTGGCCGTAGAGCGGGATCTTGCGCTTGCCGATGAGCACTTGGTGACCCGCCCACAGCTCCACTCGCGGCTCTGGGGTGGCGGCGCTTGCGTCGCGTGCGAACAGCGCGAGGAGGACGGCGAAGTGAAATCCCATGCAGATACGACGCTAGAGCTTCGAAAAGACCTTGGTCATCTGATTGATGGTCTTGCCGCTCGGCTCGCGGCGCTCATGATCCACCGCGACCATGGTCGTGCGCTTGGTGCGCAAGACGACGCCGGTATGCGTGTCTAGGCGCGCCCAGTCGGCTTTCACCTGCTGCATGCCGCGGCTGATGTTGTCCTCGCTTGCGTATTCGCAGACGGTGGTATCGACGCCGTGTACGAAGCCGTGCTCGCAGAAGGCGGCACTGGCCGGCGGCGGATCCATCGAGGCGAAGCCATCGGTCGTAAGCCCGGCGTTCCGCCAGGCGGCTAGCACCTCGTCGGTGTGGACGGTGCCCTGAACGTGCGCCGAGCCGGGGATGGGCTTGGGCGGAAGAGATTTGCTCTTGCCACAGCCGACAAGCGCCGTGAGCAAGACAAGCGTGATGAGCGACAGTCGCATGCGGGCTCCTTAGTGACGGCCGGGCGCCGGTCCGCGGTTAGGTCCGGATGGGCGTCTGGGCGAGGCTGGGGCGGGGCCACGGCCGGGGCCTGGCGCGGGCCGCCCGCCTCGTTGGAAGGCCGGCCGGTCTACCGGCGCTCGCATGGGCGCGTAGCGCGCGGGTGCGGGGCCATGGAAGCGCGGCCCGGGATCGTGTCGCCAGCCATCGTGCTGCCAACCTTCGTGTCGTCCATGGTCGTGGTGGTAGCGGCGATCTTCGACATAAGTCGGGCCGCCGACAAAGACGGGACCGGGTGCGACCATGACGGGCGGACCGCCGAGGTTGACGCCCACGCCGATTTGTACTGCGGGGACAGGCGGCGCTACGTAGACACCCGGTCCGCCCACCACGGCTGCCGCGCGCCAGCCCGGACCACCGAGCGAAATTTCGGCGGCCACGCCCGGCGGCGCCACTTGAACGTCGACCACGGGCCGGGCGTACGGCATGGGCGCGTAGGCTTCGTTGATGGCCCCGTAGCGCGGACGCTCGTCGTAATAGCTCTGCGGAAAGCTGCCGACGTACCAGTAGGCGCCACCGCGCATCTGGAATTGCGTTTGCGGCGGCGGCTGGTACCAGTGGTAGTGCGGCCCTTTGATGTAGCAGTAGACGGGCTGGCCGAACTGCGCCTGGGCATCGACTACGGGATGGGCGCCGTAGTACGAATAGCGGGGCCCGTCGTAGTCGAACGGCGCCGGATCGCCGACGAAGTAGTTTTGTCCATTGCTTTCGCGGTACATGCGCGGATCGCTCGGGGCGTAGTTGTGGACGTGGGGCACGTCGATGTAGCAAAAGCCGCCGCCGTACTTGTGCGGCACAGGATGTTGCGAAGCGTATTCCACGACGCGCGCGTGTGCCGTGGCGGAAAAGCCCAAGGAAAGCACCAACGCTGCGATGATTGAGCCGAGTTTGGTCATGGTCTTCCTCGCTGGGAGAACGTAGGCCAACATCATACCGATCGCGATCCGCGGAGGCCACGGCAGAAACCGTGACGCGCACGACTTTTGGTTGGGGCTACGAAGGCCAAGCCGGCCATGCAGGTAAACGGCGCCTGCTTTTCCGGTGCGTCCGGTACTAGTTCCTCGGACATGGAAAGCGCAACTCGATTGTCGTCACGGAGGTACGGAAAGTGAAAACACTGCTGGCTGTCACTGCGGCTGGTGTCGCGCTACTCGTAACCGGATGCGATCAACTGGGAATCAGCAATCGCCAACCATCGACAGCCGGCCTCGGTGGGGCCGGGGGTGGTGGAGGTTCAGGGGGATCGCAATCGCAGGGCGGACCGAGCGGACAGGCGGGCGCTGCCGGGTTGCCGTGTGACGTTGAGGCCATCGTGGTGAAGTACTGCACGAGCTGTCACGGCAGCTCGCCGTCGGGTGGGGCGCCACGCTCGCTCGTGTCGTACGCCGATCTGACGCGCAAGGATCTGATCAGCAGCGGCATCACCGAGGCGCAGGCGGCTTTGCAACGCATGCAAAACAAGAGCTCGCCGATGCCTCCGGCGCCCGCCACGGGGCCGAGCGCAGCCGAAATTTCGACCTTCCAGAGTTGGGTTTCAAACGGCTATCCGACCGGAACCTGCGGCGCGACGAGCGCCGGTGGAAGCAATTCCGGCGGTAACGGAAGCGACAGTGGTGGAAGCGGCGGTGGTGGAAGCGGTGGTGCGGCTGGCAGTGGCGGCGGTGGAGTGGGCGGCTCCTCGTCCAGTAGCACGACGCCGGCCACTGGCTTGCCCTGCGACGTGCAGGCTGTCTTCGTGAACAACTGCGCGAGCTGCCACGGCACGACCCCGTCCGGCGGCGCACCCCGATCGCTGGTGACCTACGCCAACTTGACGATGTCGGATCCGGCGAACACGTCGATGACGGAAGCGCAGGTTGCTCTTCAGCGCATCCAAAGCACGGTCTCAGCGATGCCTCCATTTCCAGCGAGCCCGCTCGGCTCGACGGATGTCTCGACTCTTCAGAACTGGATTTCGAGCGGCTATCCAAAGGGCAGCTGCGGCGCAAGCACGGGCGGAAACGGCGGCTCGGCCAGCGGCGGAGCATCCGGATCCGGTTCGGGCGGCAGTGGTGGCATGGCGACCGGCGGTAGCTCGGGCGCCAGCGACGCGGGCGTTGCCGGCGGCGTCTTGCCGTGCGATGTGCAGACGTTGCTCGCCACGAGCTGCGACAGCTGTCACGGCAGCACGCCGGCGGGAGGCGCCCCACGCTCGCTCGTGACGTATGCCAATCTGACGATGGCTGACCCGGCGAATCCTTCCATGACCGAGGCACAGACCGCTCTCGCTCGCATGCAGAGCACCGCCTCGCCCATGCCGCCGTCGCCCGCTTCACCAGCGACCAGCGCGCAGATCACAGCGCTGCAGAATTGGATCAATGCGGGCTATCCGTCGGGGCCGGGGTGCAGCGGCGACGCCGGAACGATCGGTCCGGATCCTCTCAACGCTTCACCCACGTGCACCAGCAATACGACGTGGACGCGTGGGAACAGCGGCTCGTCGTCGATGAACCCGGGACAGGCATGCATCTCGTGTCACAACAGCTCCGGCGGTGAGGCGCCAAGGTACGTCATCGCGGGAACGCTGTACCCGACCGGCCACGAGCCCAACAACTGCAACGGTACCAACGGCAGTACCGGCGCGCGTGTCATCGTGACCGGTAACAATGGAACCAGCGTCACGCTGACCCCGAATTCCGCCGGCAACTTCTACAGTTCGACCACTCTGCCTGGGCCCTACAAGGCGAAGGTCGTGGATTCGACTGGCAAGGAACGGGCAATGGTGTCCACCGCGCCGAATGGTGACTGCAACAGTTGTCATACCCAGACCGGCGCCAACAGCGCTCCTGGTCGTATTACCTTGCCCTAATTGCATGGAAGGCTCCGGTCACCGTGTTTCGTCACGGTGGCCGGAGCCGATCTTCATTACCCGCCGAGCTGGTTAGGATCTGAGAGCGACCGTGAGCTCGACGGTACCGCTTGCTTGACCATCGGCTTGGGTAGCCGATGTGGCGCCGGTCAGCCTGCGGCGCAGCAGGGCGCCCAAGGGCTGGTTCCCCGACACGACGATTACCCGTGTGACCTTCCCGTTGGTGTCGACGAGGATTCGCAGGTGCACGGCATCCTGCGTGCGGCAGCCCTCCACGCGCGCGGTGCGCTCGATCAGCTCGCGCAATGCCTTGAGATCGGTCAGATGCTCGCTGCGGTGGACGGTAAGCACCGCCTTGCAGGCACGTCGTTCCGGCTCCGACCTTTTCGTCGCCTCGTCCTTCATGTCCGTAGCAGCCAGGCCGTCGGAAACTTCGCGGGCTTGGCTACTGGCTTTGCCTTTCCCGCCGGAAACCGGCGTCGACGCGGGCATGGGCGTGGCCGCCGCTGTCCCCGAGAGAAAGCCGAGGGTAGCTCCAGCTGCCGCGGGTTTGGCCCGGAGCAATCCGAAGGCAGACGCGGATTTCTTCTCGGCGACGGCGTAGTTCGAAACGCCTTCGGGCATGGGCAGCGGCTGTCGAACCGTGTCCGATTGCCCGGTTCGATTCACGATCTCCGAGTCGACCGCCACGAACGAGGTGAAGGGCGTGAGCAAGTTGTAGAAGAGGCCGAGGTTGGTGATGGCTTCCTCGACCGGTTTGCCGCCGCCCATGTGGAACTCGTCTTCCAACACCTCGGTCCACTTGCGCGCCCACAAGGCACGCAGGGCGCGATTTTCCTGGCGAGCATCGGTGGGACGCAAATCGATCGCCTGATGGTAGGCACCGCGGCCGGTGTGCCCGGTGATTTCGATGCGGCTCGGCCGGTCGCCACGGTACTTGCCGTAGATCAGCAGGGGGCGCTCGGCAAGGAGGTCGGGAAGCTTTTCCGGCGCAACCTCGTACACGCTGCCGTCGCCATAGCGCAGCGAAATGTCTGTGAGAAGGGGACGGTCGATCATCTGGCGGAGCTTTTCGGATTCGGCCGCGGCTTTTTCCGGGCCGAGGACGACGAACGGCTCGCCGAGCCCGGCGCGGGCCATGCCTTCGATGAGCGCGCGGTTGACCGAGCTGCCGATGCCGAACGCGAAGAGGTTCGCCTCGTCGAGATGCTCGCGAATGAAGCGGAAGGCCTGCGCTTCGACGCCCACGTAGCCGTCGGTGGCAACCACGACCGTGCGGGCGATGCCCTTGCCGACCGGCGGAATGGCGTACGCTGCTTGCAAACCGCCCATGAGCTCGGTGCCGCCACTGCCGTACTGCTTGAGAACGACGTCGATGCCCTCTTGGATATTGGCTTCGGTCGCCCGGCGCGAGCCCGACGGGCTCCACACGTAGTTGGCGCCCGAAAAACACACGATGTTGAAGTGATCGGTGGGGCGCAGCGAGGACAAGAGCTGGCGCATGAGAGCCTTGCTGGTCTCGATGGGAAAGCCGTGCATCGAGCCGGAGACGTCGAGCAGGAAGATATATTCGCGGCCGGGAATATCGGCCAAGGCAGGACGCTGCGGTGGCTCGATCATCAGCGCGAAGAATTTCTCGGCCGGGCGGCCAAGGCCGGCGGCGGGCTCTTCGAACTGCAGAAGCCCCGTTTCAATCTTGTCGCCCGCCAATCGGTAGCGCAGCACGAAGTCCTTGGTGCCACCGCCGGTTTGATCCAAGGCAATGTCGGCCGCCTTGGGGCCAGCGTAACGAACGACAATCTTGTGCGACGGCGACGAGACTTCCTTGAGACCGATGCCGGTCTGCAGGTGGACGTTCAGATCCCAAGCGTAGGGTTCGGCATGTCCTTCGGGTAGATGTGGATTGGCCATCCACTGATCGGTCTTCGCATCTGGGCTGTCTGGGCCGCCCGCGTAGCGCGGCCCAACGACCGTCGGATAGACGAATTCATAGGTTGAATTCTCGGGGATGAGCAACTCGCTGTAGTCGAGCTCCACCTCGATGCGGTCGCCCGGCATGATATTGGCGACACTGGTGGTAAAGACGCTCGGCCGCTGCTGTTCGAGCAACGAGGCACGCTTGCCTTGTTGCTTGGCCGCTTCGTACTGGGCGCGGGCTTCGCTCTTGCGCTCGATTTTGGCCTCGACGGTGCGGGCGCCAATCTTGAGGCGCATGGCGTGCACGGCCGCGCGGGTCGATGCAGGGAAAACGTAGACCGCCTCGATCGGCCTCGTGCCGGTGTTGGCGAAAATCTGGTGCACCTTGACCGCGGCGATGACGCCCGCGATGTCTACTTGCGCCCACGTCTTTTTGAGAGGAACCAGGTCGCGCTCGGGATCGCCGCCCGCCACATACAAATAGGGCGCCAGGCTGTGCTCGGCGCCGACGTCGTTCGTCGCGGCGCTTTCGAACATCAACGGCCCCGTCGAGTGGATGGCTTTCAGTACGCTCGTGGGGCTCGTGATGGTTGGGCTGGCCGTCTTGTTGTTGTCCGCGCAGGCGAGTGCTGCGGCGGTAAAGACAAGGACGGCAAAAGAGACGGCAACGAATCGACACGAAAGCTTGCGGCGCATGGTTGGACCTCCTGTCCCGGTCGAGGAGAGTTAGCCGGGCCCTAGGTTCGAACGCGCGGGTCGCCGAAAAGATCTAAGCGCGCGCTCTTTCGGGGAGACTTACCAAGCGCAAGATCGCGGCTGCCAAATCACGAGCGTTTTCCACCAGCGCATCCGGCGACTCCTCGGCCAGCGGCCCGGGATCGCTAAAGCCCCACGCAACCGCTACCGCCAGCGTGCCCGCATCGCGCGCGGCTCGAATGTCGGGCGTGGTGTCGCCCACGTAGACGGCAGTGCTGCGATCCCCACGGGCGTTCTTCAGCAGCCGGCGCAACCGAGTCGCCTTGCCGAAAATACTCGATCCCGCGACGACGGTGTCGAACCCGTCGATGCCGTGGCGAACAAGGAAGCTGCGGACGTTTTCTTCCGAATTGGACGTGACCATGGCCAGACGACAGCCAGCGTCGCGGAGCGCATGCAAGGCCTCGGGTACGCCCGGCACCGGCCGCACGGAATGGAAGTGGTCGTGCAGGTCGGCGCGCACCGCAATCATCAAGCGCGGCAATTTCCACATGGGAACGCCCAGCGCTTGCATCAGCTGTCCGGCACCCATGCGCCGCAGGGCCGGAATTTCGTCGTCCTCCACCGGGCGCAGGTGCATGCGCGGCGCCACGCGATTGTAGGCCAGCAGCGATTCTGCGAAGGAATCGGCGACGGTACCGTCGAAGTCGAAAAGAACGAAAGGGCGAGGCATAAGGGATCGGCGACGGGTTATAGCGCGATCCCTGTCGAAATCGCCCACGCGAATTGCCGAAACGACGGATCGGCAGGTCGTCTATTCTAGGGCTTCGCGTTCGCGAATTTCAGAACCACGACGCCCACGGTTGCGCCTTCGGTCCGCGGGCCAACCGCTTTGCCGAGCAGTCTCTTGGCGATGGCGTCGGCCACTCCGGCTTCACCCGCCACGCTTTCGGCTGCGGTGATCTTGCCGGCGCCGTCGATGCTGATACGCAAGCGAATTTCCGCAGGATCGGAACGTTCCGGACAGGCCCAGGCTGCGGGACCAAGCTTGACGAAGGCCAGGGCTGCACGCAGATCGCCAATCTCGCGATTGCTCGACGGCATCGCGTTGATAGGGCAGACCGCTTTGCCCGAATGGGTTTTCTTTCCGGGACTGGGCCGGCCGCCGCTGTCGTCATTGGGAAGTCCGGCCAACGGATCATCGGGCACGGATTGCTTCGAGTTGACCAAGCCTTGTCCCGAGATCACCACGGGCATAGTTGCGGGGCTTGCCCAAGTCCAAGCTTGGGAGCCAAGGCAAACCACGAAAGTGGAAGTCAGAGTAACGGCGAATGTCGAGATGTGCGTTCGAGCCATCGTTGGACCTCCTGGGCCTGGTCAATCTGCGCCAGGGCCCAGATCTTTGAACGCACGAGAACGCCAAAGGATTTACGCCAACCGCTTATTTTTCGAGGCACGCCGCGGCTCGTTTGCTTTAGCTGGACCATAACCTTTCATTTGGCCGGCCCATCCGGATCCTCCGCTAGCGCCGGGATGGCTACGAAGGCCGTATTTTGTCGATGCGTCGACGTAGCTCACTCAGCTCGCCGCCCAGCCTGCCAAGCTTGCGCCCGACGATGAAGACATACGTGAACACGGCCAACCAGATGAACCCATAGGCAAGCACCACCATTTTCATGCTTTCTTCTCCTCTGCTTGGTCAAGCAGAACTTCAAGGTCAATGATTTCCGCGGCGCGATCTTCCACCGCCACACGCACCGAGATGAGCAGCCACCAAAGCACCGTGAACGCCAGCAGCGAAAGCCAGAAGGCGCCGCGCATTCCGGGAACGAGCGTCGAAACCACCGTCGTTTGGGGGTGAATGCTGCGGAAGTAGCGCACGCTGAAATAGACGAGGGGAATGTCGATGGCAGCAAAGAGCGCCAGCGCCGCGGCTAGGCGCCGAGCCGACGGACCGCCGTAGCGGCGCGCCAGCACGTACGCCACCATCATGAGCCACAGGAGCAGCGACGATGTCAGGCGGGCTTCCCACTGCCAATACACGCCCCAGGCGGCCCTCGCCCACAAGGGGCCCGAAACCAAGACGCACAAGCCAAACAGCACGCCAAGCTCGGCCGAGGAAAGCGCGATGCGGTCGCCGCGCTCTGAGCCTCCGAACAGATAGGCAATGCTGCCGCCCGCGCAGACCAGGGTCGAAAGCATCAGCAGCCACGCGCAGGGCACGTGGAAATAGAAGATCTTCTGCACCAGGCCCATCGTGATCTCGCGGGGTGCATCGGCGATGGCGTTGCAGGCGATGACGAAGAGAAGGAACGTGATCGCGCTCAATATGGAGAAGCGCAACGATCTCGAGGAGGGGGGCTGGGTGGGCATGGTTGAAATGATACCGCAGTTGATGGACGCCGAGATGGACCCGCTAATCGCCACTGACCACGGGTTCGAAGACCCAAAGGCCTAGTGAAATGTAGATGACGTCGGTAGCTAAAAGGAAGCGGGTCCAAAAGCTCACGGGATCTAAGTCCGGCGAGAGCGGATCGAACAGGCAGGCCGTGGCGCGGCTGGCGGCCAGCAATACCGGTATCACGATGGGAAAGAGCAGGGCGCCGAGCAGTGCTTCGCGACTGCGGGAGCGGAGAAGGGCGGCCGAGAAGACGACGCCCGTCGCTGCGAATCCCAGCGTGCCGAGCAGCAATATCACCGCGAGCCACACAAGGTGCGTGAATACACCGGTCGAGAACAGCACACCGACCAGAACCGTGAGAAGGATTTCGACGGCGAGCATGAGCAGCGACGTGGCGATGACCTTGCCGGCATAAATGGCCGCGCGAGGCGCGGGCGAGAGCAGGAGCGAGCGAATGGATTCGTTTTCGCGTTCGCGGTCGAGCACGCGCGCCAGCGCGACGGTTCCGGTGAAGAGCGTCGAGGACCACAAGACGCCGGCTGCCAGGATAGGGCCTTGCGCCGGGTCGCTGGCGCTGGCCAGGGCGAAGGAAAACACCAGCACCACCAGCGCGGCGGAGAAACCCATCGTGTAAAGGATCTCGCGGCTGCGTCCCTCGATGCGCAGATCCTTGAGGGCGATGAGCAGGGTGAAGCGCCAGAAGCTACCGGTCACGAAGCGCCTCCTCGTAAAGGGCGCGCACGCGCTCGGTGGCGAAGCCTGCGTCTTCTACTTGATCGATCGCCACGCGGCCGCGGCGGATGACCACCAGGTGGTTCGCGACTTGTGCTGCCGCATCCAGATCGTGGGTGACCAGAATGACGAGTCGGCCGTTGTCGCGTTCGCGCCGCAGCTCCTCGCCAAGCCAACGCACTCCCACCGGATCGAGCGCCGACGATGGCTCGTCGAAGAGCAAAATCTCGGGGCCGTGCAGCAGCGCACGCGCGAGCGCCAGCCGTTGCAGCATGCCGCGCGAATAGGATCGTGCCGGCACCTCTTCGCGCACGTCGGCCAAATCCACGCGCTCGAGCATGGCGGTGATGCGCGCCTCGGCGTCGGCGATACTGTAAAGCGTGGCGAAGATGCGCAGATTCTGGCGGGCCGAAAGATCCGGGTACACGCCGGGCTCGTGGCCAACGTAGCCGATGGTCTGGCGTGCGCTCGGGTTGTGCGCGAAGGACTCGTCGCCAAGGAGGATCTCGCCGCTCGTCGCTCGAACCAGCGTCGACAGAATGCTCAGCAGCGTGGTCTTGCCCGCTCCGTTCGGGCCGACGATGGCGGCGACTCGACCCGGCGTGAAGACCACGTTGACATCGACCAGGGCGCGGTGCCGGCCATAGCTCTTGCAAACCTTCGCCACGCGAAGGGATCGGGCGCTCATGCCGTTATCCCGCGTTTCCCGCGTTGGCGTCCTTGGCTCGTTTTTTCCGAGGACGGCGTGCGGCCACGATGCCGCCAGCCACGATCATTCCAGCCAGCATGGCGGCGACCCAGCGACCCGTCCGACTGTGCGTCGGCAATCCCAGCACGGTCAGGTGTAGAGCTTGGCCGGCCGGCACGGCGTCAAGCTCGTAAATCCGCAGCTCATTACCGTTCTCGTCGCGCTCGGGGGCGAGCGTACGTAGGCCCGACGCCGAAAGCCTGACCGGCTGCTCGGCGGGAACCAAGACCAATCCGCCCTGCAAGCCGATGGGCATCGGCTGCACGATCTCGAAGTCGGGCGTTTCGTGCGTGGTGAGCACGTAGCCCAGCCGAACTTGGATGCTGGCCCCTCCAATCGCTCCGGCCGGCAAAATGGGCGCGTGCCAAAAGACACCGACCCCTTCCTTGATTTCGATATCGCTGCCACCGGGCAGCTTTTCGGCGCCGGCGAATCCTTCCGGCAGCGGAATGAAGAGACCCCGTGGTCCCGGATCGAAGATCTTGTCGGACACGTTCTCGACGACGAGGTTTTGCATGAGCCCGAGAGCTTCCTCACGCAGCTCCACGAACATGCGCGACGAGGACGCAATCTTGAGCACCGACAGCGAGTCGGTTCGTCCCGGCAACTTGATCTCGCCGGTCGCGCCGCGCTTTATCTCGAGAGCGAAGGTCGGCGTTCCCACGCGCATACCCTCATGGGCGATCACCGCTGCGTAAACCGTGGTGTTGTCAGCCTTGAGTGCGGCAAAGTGAGCCACGCCATTGTCGTCGGTCACGGCGTGCACGGACTCGACGTTCTTGCCGGCCACGTGCGCCAGATCCACGCCGACGCCCGCGATCGACTTGCCGTTTGCATCGATCACCTTCAGCTCGACGCTGCCCGCTTTGACGTCGTCGCTGGCCTCGACCTTGCCCGAGCGGATTCCGAGCTGCTGGGGCTTTGTCGCGTGCGCCTCGGCATTGCCAGCCGCCGGGCCACTTGCAGGAGGCGCCGTCGCGGCGCCCATGGCCTCGGCTGCTTGGCCTCCGACCACCATCAGGAAGCGTGTGCCGCCTTGGTCCGGTACGACGAAGGTCTGGGTGGCAAGCGATTCGCCCTCGACCGTGGCCTTGGCGGTAAAGCTGCTGCCCACCGGCAGGTTGGAGAACATGGCGCGTCCGTCGCTCCCCGTCCTTACTGTCGAGGTCTTCGTTTTCCCGTCGGGAGTCGTCCACGAGCCAACGACGTCGGCATCGGCGATGGCGTCGGACATCGACGGTCGGGTGATGCGGACCGAGACCGTCCCGACCGGCAAGTCGCCGACCGGCAGTGGAATGCTGGCCGTCGTGTCGTGGGGCATCTGGGCGCGCGCGGGCGAGGCCAGGACGAGAGCGAAGAGGGCAGAGAAAAACGAAATGGATTGTCGGCTCACGGTGTCCTCGCGGTGGCGGTGCCCTGGCTCATGGATAGGCCAACGTCAAGATAGCATGGCTCGTCGTCCACGCACCTTCCGCGCACGCCTCATGCTGACATTTCGAGTCCGAATAGGCCTGTCCGTGGTGCGGAGCGATCTAGAGGTTCATCGGCAGGAGCTGGTCTTGGAGGTGAGCGGGCGGCATGCTCACGGCGCCAGCCCTTGGCCTTCCGCTACTCTTGTGTGGTCGAGGTGCCCGAACGGCTGGCGCGAGCGGGGGCGGGATGTTCTCGGCTGCCGTGGGTGCGGTCGGCGGAAGCGGGGCGGCGGTGGTCGGGGATGGGGTTGCGGCCAGCGGGAGAGCGCCTGGAGTGGGGGTGGGCAGGAGCGGCGGCGCAGCGATGCGCGCGGGTGGTTCTGGCACAGCAGGTAGCGCACGTGGCTCGCGCCACTTCATGATGGCGAAGGTGATAAGGAAGGTCAGCGCCGCGATGGCGAGGACCAGCAGAAGATTGCGAGCTGCGGTCTCACGCGGAAGCTTGAGGTCGTCGTCGCTAAGCTCCGATTTGACGGCGGTGTCGCTGGAGCGAAAGTGCCCGCCGGTGGTCCAGCGGCCGAGAAAGCGGGCGAAGCGGCTCGGCTCTGGTGGGTGAATCTGCTTTTCTGGAATGGCGGCGGTCACCGCCTCGGTCCTAGGCGCGACGACGTGGCCGCGCGCGAGCGGTGGCGCGGCTTCGTGCACCGGCCGCGAAGGACTTGGCGGCAGCGGCGAGGGTACGAGCTCCGATGGGATCTTCGGTAGATGAATGTCGCGGCCGATGATGGTTCGTGCCGCCCCCGCATCGCCGGTTTCCGGCGGCTCGTCGCCGCCACTGCCGAGGTAGCCAAATCTCGTCTTGGTACCGGCCATCGCTAACCACCACACTACCAGGCCAGACAAGCTCCTGCTACGGCCGTTGTCGCGGCGCTCGGTTCTTCCTTACGAGTTGCGCGCTTGCGTCGCTCGGGACAATCTGATGCCAGGTCCGGCGTGCAGCTTGCGCCAACCAGCACATGCGCATTCTTTTCGTCGTCAACAATCCCAAAACCCTTCGCCCGACCTACACGACGGCGTACCTGGCTGCGGCTGCGCAACGGCGTGGGCACGAGGTTGCCTTCGTCTCGGTCGACGATCTTTCGCACGAGCGCAAAGTTACCGGCGACATCGTTCGGCCGGCCGCGGACGACAAAGCCACGCCGACTTCGCTGGTAGCGGCGCTCCGGGCCGAGAATGCGGTTCGCGGGGAGGTCGCGCTCGCGGTCTTCGACCTCGTGCTCTTGCGCAACAATCCCCACGTAGGGGACGGGCATTCGATCAGGGTCAACCCCGCCATCGAGCTCGGACGAAAGCTCAAGGAAGCGGGCGCGCTCGTCCTCAACGACCCGGACGGCCTTCGGCGCGCCGGCTCGAAGATGTACCTGGCGGGATTCCCGGCCGCCGTTCGCCCGCGCACCCTCATCACCTGCTCGGCGAACCGCGTCCGCGCCTTTTTGCGTGAGCTCGACGGCCCGGCGGTCATTAAACCGCTCTTCGGCTACGGCGGGCGCAACGTCTTCTTTCTCGGTCGCGGCGAGACCGCCAACCTGCCACAGATCATTTCCACCGTGCGCGACAGCGGGTACCTCATCGTGCAGGAATACATCGCGGCGGCGGCTCGCGGCGATAAGCGGGTCTTGCTGGTAGCGGGAGTTCCTCTCGAAGCAAAGGGACGTGTGGCGGTCTACCGTCGGCTGCATGCCAGCGATGACATGCGCAACAACATGCACCTCGGGGCTTCTCGGCGCGGCTGCCGGCTGACGCGCATCGAGCGCGAGCTTTGCGAGACCATTCGGCCGCGGCTGATGGCCGACGGACTCTACTTCGTCGGGCTGGATATTGCCGGCAACAAGCTTCTCGAAATCAATGTTTTCGCGGCGGGCGGCTTGCACAACATCTTCGAGCTGTACGGCGTGAATCTGGCGGATGCCGCGATTGCCGACCTCGAGCGCAAGTTCAAGCTGCGCGGAGCGTACCGCGAGCCACTTGCGCCACATACCTTCCTTCGAGGTTAGCTGCGGCTAGCGGGAGGTCTCGCGCGACTGTTTCTGTCGGGCCGCGTGTCCTTCCGCTCTGGCGACGGAGCCGAGCTCGCGCTCGACCACCTTCAAAAGCTCGGGCAGAGTAAACGGTTTGAAGAGCTGGGTGACCGGTGTCTCGAGCTCGTCGTCGTCCATGCTTTGGTCGACGCAACGAATGACACGCGCGTTCGGCCACTTCTCGTGCAAGACAGCCGTCAGCTCGCCCAGGTCTGGACGACTCATGTCGCCGACGACCAGCAAAGAGACCGATTCGGGCGTGGAACGCAAGAGCGAGAGGCCGTCGGCGGCGGAGCAGGTCCCAAGCGCCACGAAGGAATGAGAATGGAGCGCGCGAACGATGGCCGCTTGCACGATCGGCTCCTCGATGACGACGATGGCGCCTGGATGGAGGGGGAGCTCGCGGGTATTCTCGCGGACGAGCTGGCTGGCGGCGGAGGCAGGCAAGAACAAGGTGAATGTCGTACCTTGGCCGAGCTCGCTGTCGACCTTCACCGCGCCGCCGCAGGCTTCGACGCTCTCTTTGACCGACGCAAGTCCGAGGCCGGTCCCGCGGCTGCCCTTGGTCGTGAAGAACGGCTCGAACATCCGTTCCTTGACGGCTGCGGGGATCCCCGTCCCGCTATCGGCCACGTGAATAGCGACGACGTGTTTCGCGGCAAGCCCTAGTCGTGCCAGCTCGTCCGGCAAGACGAGGCGCGCACCAACCGCCAGCGTTCCCCGATCTCGCATGGCATCGCTCGCATTCAGCGCCAAGTTGGTGAGGATTCGCTGCAGCTCGGAAGCCTCCATCGCCACCGACACCGAAGCGATATTACTCGTGGCAATCTCGATGCCGCTGGGCAGGAGTTGCCGCAGCATGCGCGTGGTGCCCTTGAGAACCGTGGGCAAGTCCGAGCTGCCGGGACTGGCCTTGCGGCCGGGTCCGAAGGCGCGCAGTTGTGAAGCGATGTCGCGAATGTGGTTGGCGGCGTCGCCCAGCGCAGCGAGCGCCTCACTCTTCTGGGTCTCGGTGGACATCGGATCCCGGAGCTCGTCGAGGCTGGACCAAACCACCAGCAGCGCGTTGTTCGTATCGTGCCCGAAGTAGCTTGCCAAGCGCCCGAGAAACTCGAGCTCGCGAGCCCGTGCCTCGACCTTTTCCCGCGCGGCCAGCTCGCGGCGAAGCTCTTCCTTGGCGGCGGTCTCCACCCGCAGCGACGACAGCGCCTCCGATTTTTCGCGCAGCAAGCGTTCGAGCGCGCGCATCACGTGGCGGATGCCTAGCATCAGCGTGGTTGCCGCGATAAAAAAGACGAGCACGATGCGGACCACATTCACTGGTCGCGCGAAATCGACGTGGGACAGCCACAGCGGGGAAACAGAAATCCACTTGGCGACGAAGGCGACCGCCGTGCTCGCCACCCCGATTCCGGCGATAAGGCACACGACGAATGCTTCCCAACGGTCCAGCAGCAAGAGCGCGAACACGACGGCGACGAGCATTCCGCTAAAAAGGTTGGGCGCGGGTCCAAAGAAGGCCATGACCGCGATGCACATGCCGGCCAGAGACATGCAGATCGCCCACGCGCGGGCGCGGTTGCTTATCCTTGGCAAGACGGACGCGAGGAGCATGATCGAAAAGCCGACCATGGGTATTAACCGCTGCGCGCCTCGCGTGAAGAAGGTCTGGAGTAGAAACCCCAGCAGCCCCATGCCGGCGGTAATCGGCCGAATCGCTGTGAGTAAGCGGACGCGCCAATTGTCTCGTTCGCCCTTCAACTCGGCGGCGAAGTCCTTCGGATTCGTGGCACCACCGGATGCCGTCGGATCTTCAGATTGCATGGACGCTTTATTGTAACTCAGTTCAATAAGTCACTTGGAGCGAATCCGCGACAATGAGACACTCCGTCGCCGCTGCCAGCAGGCAGGCAGAAGTTGCACCATGGATGGCTTGGCACAGTGCGAAGTAAGAGCTCGGCCGACAAGCCGGCATTGGCGTTCGGTCGTCCTCGCGGTATTCGCGCTCGGCTTCGTGCTGCGGCTACCGACGTTTTTTCGCCCGCTCCTTTCCGATGACGAGGCCATCTATGCGACCACGGCAGACGCCGTGGCGCGGGGCGGGCTGCTCTACCGCGACGTCGTCGATCACAAGCCGCCGCTCATCTACCACGTGTACGAGCTCGGCTTTGCGGCGTTCGGCCGCTACAACACCCACGGCGCCCACACCCTGGTCGTGCTGTCTGTTCTGCTCACGGCTGCGTGTTTGCTGGCCATCAAGCGGCGGGACGGCGATCGGGTGGGCGGACTGGCGGCCACGGTGATGTTCCTCATTTTCTCGACGACCTGGCACGACTACGACGCGCTCGCGGCGAACTGCGAGCTGTTCGTGCTCGTGTCACAGGCGCTTGCAGCGTGGCTACTCGTGCGCGACAGCCGCGAGCCCGCGCGCGGCTTGCGGGGGGCCGGCGTTCATTTTGCTGTGGGCACGCTCATTGGCGTCTCGGCTTTGTTCAAATACCAGGGACTGACTTTTCTCGGCGTGTCGATCGGCGTGGTGGCTTGGTGCGCCTGGCAAGGTCGTATGACCTGGCGTTGGGCGCTTCTTCGGTCGGTGGTTCACACCGCCTCTGCGCTGGTTCCGGCCGCACTCTATCTGGTTTGGTGCGCGCACCGGGGTAACGCCGCGGCGGCGGTCTACTGGTTCCTGTTCAATTTTTCGTATGTGGGCGCTGGCCTGAGCGGCGGTCAGGCACTGGCGCGTGCGCTCTGGCGGACGCTGCTCGTGGGTGGATCGGCGCTGGTGCCGTACGCGCTCGGGCTGCTTGGCGCCATTTCCACCTTTCGCGGGCTGTATCGCTCGGCAAGCTCGCCGGAGCGCAACCAGGCCAGCCGCGTGTCCTCGTCCTCAGTCGTCGCGCTTCTTTGGCTTGTCACCTCGGCTGTCGCGGTTTGCGCCGGCGGCCGCTTTTTCGGCCACTATTTCCACCTTGTCCTGCCGCCGCTGTGTCTGTTGGCCGCGCCCGGCTTCGTTCGAGCGTGGAGCTGTGGAGGCCGCGCACGCGGCTTGCTGGTCGCTGCGTGCGCGCTGCCGGCGCTATTCTTCTTTTCGCTGGCCAGCTTTGCTCGGCCGTTGGCGTCGGCGCTCGATGAACGTGAGCCGACCTACGACGGAGTCGCCGCGCGCATGGCTGCGCTTACGTCTGCGGAAGAACCGGTCTTTGTTTGGGGAAATTCCCCGCAGCTTTACGTGCTGGCGCGCCGGCCGATGGGAGCGCGTTTTTCTTTCTGTAACTACATGACCGGCGAAAGCCCTGGCACTCCGACCGAAACCGGGCGACGGGACGCAGATTCAAATCAGCTGCCAGCGGCGTGGAACATGCTGTTTGCGGATCTTGAGAAGCGCCGGCCGACGCTTTTTGTCGATGCAGCCGCGGCAGGATGGGATGGCTACGACAAGTTTCCGCTAGCACGCTATCCACGCCTGCGCAGCTACGTCGACCAGTACTATCGCCCGATCGAAATTCAGACAGGCGTGGTCCTTTATCGTCGCGTGCAGTAGTTAGCTTGTCTAGAGTGGCGATCCCGGTAGGCGGCGCTCGGCTGTGCGGGCTTGCGCCGGGACGCCCCCGCCGGGAACGGAAGTCAACGGCCGCGCTTTGCGCGTCCATGACTTCCTCGGGCTTCGGCTGGCATCCACTCGCTACGCTCGTGGAGCGCCTACGCACGTCCCGTCGGTTGCGCTCCCGGCCGCCCGCGCGCCGAGCTTGACCTCAGCTCATCGAAGCGAGCGGGGTGGCAGGGCGGTCGGGGGACCCGAAGGCCGAGCGCCGCCTTCCCGAAGGCCGACTCGCAAGCCCAGAACTAGCTAGCGGCCGATCGACGGTGGGTACGGACTAGGTATACCGTGGTCGCGACGAGTGCTACCGGCAGCACGTGGGTCAGGTGGTAGGTCAAAGCGTAGAGCACGGCGACGTCGCGCGGGACGCCGCCGAGGGCAAGCGCCATCAGGGCGCCTGCCTCGAACGTGCCGAAGTTCCCGGGCAAAGTGGGAATGACGATCGCGGCGTTGATGCCCACCAGTGTGAGCAGGGCCAGCTTGAAGCTCGGCGGAATGCCGAACGCCATTTGGAAGAAGAGCAGCATCACGATTTCGCTGGCCCAGCCGAGGAGTGAGAGTGCCGTCATGATGGCTACCCGACGGGGCGTGGAAGCTTGCACGCCCGACACGACTGCGTGCTGTATGCGTGGCCAGCGAGTAAGCCGCGGCGCCAGCCAGTGGCTACTGGCCAACACGCCTGCGTATCCCAGGACCGCCAATGCCGAGAAGGTGAGCGCGACGGATCCCAGTTTGAAGACGAGGGCAGTCACGAAAATCAGTAGCGCCAGCGCCAGAACCTCGGCGCCGCGCTCGGCCCAGGCGCAGGCGTAGTCGACTGCCAATTGGCTTTGGTGTCGGCGCAGGCGTGCGGCCCGCACCACGTCGCCGCTGCCGAAGCCAATGGCGGCATTGGCCAAAAGGCCCTCGAGGGTCGCGGCGAGCACTTCGCGGAAAGGCGGCGGATTCGTGAGCGCAACTCGCCAGCGTAGTGCCTTGATGGGCAGGTACGTGGCGAAGTTGAGCACGATGGTCCCCACGATGGCCCACGGCATTCGCGCTGACAGATGAACGTTCCACGGCTTTTCGCGCCACAGAACTCCCGCCAGCAGAACAAGCGGCAGGCAGCGCAAGACGGTTTTCAGGCGACGAGGAATCACACTTTGTCCAACGTCACGAAGCGAAAGCCGCGGCCGCGCAGCCTCTCCAAGATGCCGGGGAGGGCTGCGAGCATCGCGCTGATGTCCGGCTTCTCCTCATCGCCGCGTCCGTCGTGAAGTAACAGCACCATCCGCGAACAAGCGAAGCGCATGGTCCGCTTTACGAGGAGCTCGGGCGCGGGTCGGTCGGTGTCCCAGATACCGCGGCTCCAGGCCCAGACTCGGTAGCCGAGTCGCCTGGTCACGCGAAATACAGCCCCATTTTTCAGGCCGTGGGGTGGACGGTAGAGCGCGGCTGGCGAAACGCCGAGGTCGGCGAGCTCGCGAGCGGATGTGGAAAGTTCGCGCTCGATGTCCGCTTCCGTGGCGTGGTGGAGCTTTTGATGGCTCACGCCGTGGACGGCGATGGTGTGTCCATTGGCTGCGAGCATTCGGAGCGCTTCGGGGTGGCGCCGAGCATTGGACGAAAGGACGAAGAATGTCGCCTTCACATCGTAGCGCTGCAGGATTTCGAGGACCCGCGGCGTCTCGGCCGACGGGCCGTCGTCAAAGGTAACGGCGCAGGTGCGCGCGGCCTGCCGAGGCAGGCGCCAGTGCACGCGCCCGAAAGGATCGAAGGCGGGAATTTGTCGAAAGGCGACGGCGGTGCCGACCGCGGCCGCGACGAACAGGACGACGACCTTGATCCCGAGAGCCACGGGTAAGGCCATGACGACGGCGACGCCGGCCGTCACGCCAAGGACGAGCATGCTGCGGTTCAGCCACGCTCGCGCTTTGGCGCCCATGCTACGCGGCGGCCTCGGGGCGGGCCAACTCGCGCCGCGACCCGGCCACGCGCTCGAGCACGTCGAGAACTTTGCAACCTACTTTCGCCCAGTCGAAGGACTCGGCGATGGCGCGTCCCCGCTCGATGCGAAGGCCCTGTTCGCTGCCGAGCGTATCGAGCACCGCTGCCGCAAAGGCCTCGGCGCTGTTGTCTCGTGCGAGCACGACGTTGGACCAATGCTCTCCGGCCCGATCGGTGCCGAGCGCCGGAAGCGCCACCACGGGAAGACCGGCGGCAAACGCTTCCAGCACCATGATGGAGAATCCCACCGCGCGTGCAGGCAACAAGAAGACCGACGACGATGCAAGTACCTCGGGCCGCTGCTCGTAGATCGCGCCCAAGAACTCCACCCGGTCCTTCAAGTGCGCGGGCACCTGCGCTTGCAGAGCTTCGCGTAAGGGTCCGTCGCCGGCCATCAACAAACGCACGTCCGGCCGGTGCTCGGCAACTTTGATGAACGCCTGGATGGCGACATCAGGACCGTTGCGCTCTTCAAGACGACCGAGATAAACGAGATTTCGCATGCCCGGGCGCGTGTAGCGCGAACTTGGAGACGCCCGCCAGTAGGGTAGATCGATGCCGTTCGGAATGATGATGGGTTTGAAGTTGGCGTAGCGCCACATCGACTGCGCGGTTGCTTCCGACACCGCAATGACGGCGGCGGCGCGATTGAATACCCAGCGATAGTAGGGGGCGACTTTGTGTCTCCAGCGCGCGTCGGGAAAGCATGAGTGGAGCGTGAGCACCTTGGGTCCGCGGAACATCGACAGGCCAAAGAAGGCCAAGCCCAAATCGCACGGACCGTGAATGTTGAGCACGTCGAAGCGTCCCCGGCGAAGCGCGCGATAGAAGCTGAGCGCCGCGATCGGTCCAATGGTCGCCTGAGTGAAGGTGCCGCCGGTGCGGAACGTATGCGCGCGTCCCACGCGTACGACCCCTTGCTCGGCATCGACCGGCAGCGCGTGCGCGCAGCCGGACGGACGACCCGTGAGCACCGTGACTTCGACGCCGTGCTGGCTCAGGAGGTTGCGCATGTTGCGCACGTGCTCCTGAATTCCCCCCAGAGTGGGAAAGTAGCTCTCGGCCACGATGCCGACTCGAAGTGGACGCATAATCCTACATGCCTGATTAGCGTGGTGCCATAGAGCGGGTCAAGTGTGCTGTGCAGAGCGTGCGCGCAATTGACGCAAAGCTCACTGCCCCATTGGGATCGACCGCACAGGATTTCCGTCGGCTGCAGAGCCCAAGTCGGCCCTTTCGTAGATTTCGAGATCGCTCTTCTTGAACGTCCGGCGATAGCTGGCCGGAAGCAGCGCGTGTGCTTCAGGAGGCATCGCCCAGGTCAAAACATGGGTGAATCGGGGCTCCGCATCCTGCCAAAATTGGCTCCACTGGTGCTGCCATTCGCGAACACAGTCCGCGTCAACCTGGGGTTGTTCCGGCCGATCGAGCCTGCACACTTGTTCCGCGGTGCCATGTTTTTCGGCGAATTCGTCGAGTGCCGGAGGAACGAGATCCGGCGGTGGAAATGTCCGGTAGGTAATTGGGTACGAGCGCTCGACAGCAAAAACCAGGGGCGCCGTCGTGTCCTTGGCCAGGACGTAATACGCCCAGGCGTGGGTGAGGTCGGCCGTAAAGCCATGCGTTCGCTCGTGCTTGAAGAGCAGCGGCAGGAGAGACGCTCGGGCCGGCACGGCATCCATGCCCGCGGTGAAGGCTGCACGATCGTGATCGAGCCGGAGATAGTCGACCCCGAGCGCGACGGAGAAGCAAACCGCGCCAATGGCGAGTGCCGTCGCCAGCCATCGCGGAAATCGTTCCGGTAGGCGAAGCAGCGCGCCCGCCCACAGAAACGGAACCAACCGGGAATTGAAGTAGCACCAATTGCTCAGCATGCTCGGCAGCGCCAGATACCCGACGAGCAGCGCCGCCATCGCGAGCGGCGAAAACAGCGGGCGTGCAAGCCGCCTTCGCCGCCAGGCAAAAACTGCTAGCCAAATCGCCGGAACCACCGTCGAGCAACCGAGCCACGTGAGCGCGCCCGAGGCATCGAGCCACAGGTGCGCGACGGTTTCCCACGGCGGCAAGTAGGCAAAGGTCGCCGCCGCCATCCCGGCCGGTCGCTCGGCTTTGATGAGATGTTGTTCGGCCGCGAGCATGGAAAGCAGGCCGACCGGCGCAAGTGGCGTCAAGAGCGAAACGAAGCTGCGCGCGCGCTCGTTCCACGTAGGTCGAGTGATCGCGTGCAAGCCCACCAGACCGAGGAGCACGGCCAGCGGGAACGGGTGCGCATACCAAAGCACCACGGAAAGCAGCGCTAGGACCAATCCGCGCCGCCAGCTCGGCTTTTCTCGCTGCCCGTCGAGAATGACGAGAACGATGAGCGAGAGGGCGAACGCAAACGCGAAGTTGAGCATGCCCATCGCGACGAAGAAGTCGTGCACGAGCGGCCAGGCGACGAGCATCGCGGTCCCCAAGGCGCGCCGTCCGGCGAAGTGAAGAACGAAAAGCGGTAGCGCCACGGCATGCAAGGCGAGAACGACCGCGGTAAACGAACGGCCGGCTCCGAGCAATCCGTGGCCGCCGAATCCGTGCAGCCACAGCGTCAGCAGCGAATTCGACTTCAGAAATCCGTTGAAAGCGTACTGCGGGTACAGCTCAGGATGGGCAATGATGTGCGCCGTGGCGAGGTGATTCGGCAAATCCTGCAGCGGCGGAACATCGACGAGCAAGAGCGGCCAGGCGCCGAGAACGAACAAGAGCGCGGCGAGCAAGAGGACCAGGCGACCGTCGGAAAGCTGTCCGAGCCACGCCGTCAGGCGACGGAGGCGCTCGGGCGCTGAAAGAGCGTCAGGCGCGTCGGCGGATGCCGAGTCGGACGGAACTTGGTGCACGGGCGCAGTGTACTTCGGATCCGCTGCGTCGCTAAGGGCGACGTGGCGTTAGCGCATGTCCCGTTAGCGCTTGGCTGCAGCGAGATCGCGGCGCAATTCCTCGGCTGTCCGGCGCGGACCGTAGCCGGGCGTATCGCGCTGAATGCGCCAGCTTTCGCTCAGCTTGCCGGCGTCGACAACGTCGAAGCCAAATTGATCGATGAGCTGGCGCACGCGCTCCTTGGCCGCGGCATCGTCGCCGGCGATGACCAAGGCACGCCGGTTCTTGCTGCCGGCGGGTTGCCCGTGCGTGGTCAGCTCAGCCGCGTAAATGTGATTGAAGGCTTTGACCACCTTCGATTTAGGTAAGTGTGCCTGCAACAGCTCCGAGGTCGTTGTCGACTCGTTGTCGAGTTCGGCAATATGACCGTCCCGCTGCGGATAGTAATTGTTGGTGTCGATGACAATCTTGCCGGCCAGCGGTTCGACGGGAACGCTGCGATAGCTCTTGAGTGGAATCGTCACGACCACTAGGTCGCCGGCTTTTGCCGTTTCTTCGGGCGTGGACGCTCTCGCTTTGGGTCCAAGCTCTTTGATCAGATCCGAAAGTGTTTCCGGCCCGCGCGAATTGCAAATGACGACGTCGTAGCCGCTGCCCGCTGCCAACCGTGCCACCTGACTGCCAATGTGTCCTGCCCCAATGATCCCGATGGTTGCCATGGCGATAAGCGTAGTCGGCATCCGTCGGCCTGCAAGCGAAAGCCCGCGCGGGAAGAAAACGTAACCGCTGCGCCTATTCGTCGATGGTCTTGGCGCGCTCGATCGCGGCCTGCAGGCGGTTGTTCCATGCTTGCGGATCGATCCTGCGGCGTCGTTCGTGCGTCTTTTGTCGATGGACATCCAGCGCGATCGAGGTTCCGAGCAGGAGGCCGAGCAGCCCGATGGCGAGCAGCCAGCTGCGACAAACGACGCCCGCGATCGCGCTGGCTGCAAGGCCGGCGATGAGCAGCCCATTGGCCCAGCGGGCGTGCGAAGCCGGTGCATCGAGTCCCTTCGTATCGAGTCGAAGCTCGACCTTGCGCTCAGCCGGATCGATATGCAGGTAGACCGAGGAACCGTCCTCTTGCCAGCCGAGCGCCGTCCAGACTTTGCGCTGGCCGCCGGCATCGCTTACCTGGATGGCACCGAAGGTTCCCGACATTTCCGGCGACAAATCCGCCGCGACCTGGGCGGCGAACTCCTCCGTCTTCGCGGCGGGGAGATCCGGCAAGTCGACCTGTAGTCGATGCTCCACAGCGAAGTTCTGGCCGAAGCCCGCGAAAATGTCCAGCGTAGGCGCCCCCGTGTGACCCCTGTGTATCGCGATGGTTACTTGTCTTCCGGTCCGAGAACCGCGCTGCCTACGAGTGCATCGAAGTAGGTGGAAGTGAGGAACTCACGATTTTCTCCATGGAGATGGACTATGAACAAGACAATTGCGTTTTCTAGCGTGGCGACGGGCTTGGCGACGATTCTGGCCGTTTTCTCGCCGAGTGCGCTGGCGGCTGATGACGAGCTGGCCAGCGTGGAAGACCTGACCTCGGTGCCCGAGGTCTTCCTGGTATCGAATCAGCGGAAGAACGATTGCGCGCGTGTTCCTGGTATTTGTTTGTTTGCTGACGGCGGCGGAACGGTGGCGGGCGTCGACGAGGATGCGACGCTAGGCGCGGTGACGACGCTGGCGCGCGGGACGCAAGTGGCGGGCCTTGCCAAAGGAGAGAAGGTTCCCGAGGCGAAAGCCTGGCACGTCGAATTGGTCGCCCGTTTTCGAGCGCGCACCGCGGACACTCCCATTGTGCTCGCAGTGATGGATCGCGCCGATCCCGAGGGAATCGCGCGGAAGGAAGCCACGGCGGTGTGGCAGCTGACAAGTCCGGCGACGAAAGACCTCGGTATGCGCTTCGCGTTTTCGGCGGACGACGGATTTCAGGCGCATCACACGTATTTGGTGCGCATCGCCCAGGGCGTTGGCGCGAGCGAAAAGATTCTCGCCGAAGGCAACGTCCTGCTGGAATAGCAGTCATCAAGGCGTGGGCGGCTTGACGATGAACGCCGCAGCGACGTCATCGGAATACACTTGTTGCCAGCGGGCATCCTTCGCCAAGGCGGTGACGGCGCGCTCGAAGACGCCGTGCTCAATCAGGATGGCGGGGACTTCGTTGGGCATTGCGTAGTCGATTCCGAGCGATAAATCCCAGCCGGGCTGATCGCGCCACAACTTGCGGATGCTGTCGAGGTAGCGCTCGAAGGTTTCGGCCGTATTCACTTCCAGCCGTGGATCCATGAATTGTGTCTGCGGGGGCGCCGAGTGGTATTCGCAGACGCCAGCCTGGCCCAGGTTGAATGCCACGACATGGGTCGGCATCCCCGGTTGCGCTAGGAATCGACACGCTCCGTGGGCGTACCAATGGGGGCGTTCGCCGAGACCGATCGTTCGTCCTTCGCCGGCCCAGGCGTAAAGAGAGCCAGACAGAATCCACAGCGCCACGGCCGAGACGACAAATAGAGCGCCTGCCGGGCTGTCAGAATCGGCCTTCTTGGGCGCTTTCTTGCTGCGGGAACGAAGCGCTTTTGCCCCTGGAACACCTCGCCCAGCGAAGCTGGGAGAGGTCGCCGAGCGCAGCGAGGCGGGCGAGGGAAATGCGTCGTCCAAGTTCCAAAGGGTGACCGTGGCAGCAATCAACGCGAAGAGAGCGCTGTTGCGCGTGGCTTGCCAGCCGAGATACGCGCCCGCGACGAAGATCAGGACGCGGAATAGACTCGGTCGGCTCTTACGCGCGCTGAGAACGAAGCTGGCAATGCCGAGCCCAAGCAAGAGAAACAGGCCTAGCAAATAGGGGTTGTTGACACCGGATTGTGCGATGAAGTCGCCGATATTCTTCAATTCGCCGACGTTCAGGCGGTAAAGACCGCTGTCGCCTAGCTTGTGAAATTGCTGTAGCGGCAGGTCGACGACGTGAAGCCCGTAGGGGTTGACCACGCAAGCGAGCAGGCTGGCTCCGCCGGCCAGCGCTGCCACTTTGAGCGGAGGACGCGGCACCGGCACCTCTCGCGGGCGAAGCCCATCGACGAGCCAATCCGCGAAGTAGGCCGCCCAAACGAGCGGTCCGAGGACGAAGAAGCCATGACTGTTGACCCACAGCACTTGCACGAGCGGCAAGAACCAGAGAATGCGCGGCTTCTCGGAAGCATTGGCCAGCACCGCGAAATAACCGGCAAGATAGATGAGCGAGAAGAGTTCAGGACGTTCGCACAGTCGTCCCGACACGACAATCAGCGCCGGCAGCCAAACCAGGAGCAAGGGCCAATGCCGCCCGCCGCGCCGCCGCGACAGCCAAGCCAGATAGACGACGAGCACGCCGCCGATGGCCTTCATGAGCACCAGCGCGGAGGCGCCCCCCAGCTTGTAAAGCCCGCCGAGCACCAGCTGGAAAAACCAATAGAGATCGATCCACGGTCGGCCCGCATTCGTGTACGTCAGCACGTCGACTTTGGGCACGGCATGCGATTCGACGATCAGGCGAGCCGTCCGTAAGTGCCACCACACGTCGAAGTCGCGCATCGGGAAGCAGCCGAGGAGCAGCGCGAGCCCGAGCAAGGCCACGAGCACGGTCCTTTCTCCGCGGCGGTAGCTCATGGTTCTACTTGTAGCATTGGGCCGGGTTTCTCGGGGATTGCCGAGAGCCGGCTCAGGGCTCGGTGCGGGGCGTGCCGCTTGCGTCGCACGAGTAGAACGAATTGTACTTGCCGGTCACCGAGACGTTCTGACCGCTGACGTTGTTCTGCCACGCGCAGGTTGGCATGCAGCAGTCCTGCATGGTCGTGATGGTGTAGCCGGACTTGAACGAGGCGTCGGCGGCAGCCTGGTCGGGCGTCTTGACGGCCGGATTGACGGCGGGCAATCCCTGCGCCGCGAGCTTGCACCCCGTCACCTCCATCATGTGCGTGGGGCACTCGACGTGCTTGGCGTAAACCTTCCAGTTCATGTGGTAGTAGCTGTTCGCGTCGTTCGATTTCGTGCACGATCGGATCGATTCGTTGGTCATCGTCGCCGACGCCGAGGCGAACTTGCCGCACGCCGTGGCGACGTTGCTCTGGCAGGTCGACGATGACAGGGTTGCCGTCGTGACCAGGTTGTTGCTTTGGCAGCCTGCGATTTGCGTTGCCGCATTCACGCCGCCCGAGCCAGGTTCGCCCTCCGACGGAAACTGTGTGTAGAGGTACTTGCCGGAGGGACTCTTCTGCGAGGCAGTCGGATCGCACGCATTGAACGCGCCGAAGCCGCCCGCGCCCATGAAGATGTCGAAGTTTTTGCCGCCGCCGGCCGCGGTGTTGAACGACTGAACCACGAGGGGCGGCGGGATGGGGATCGCGGCCGCGCCGTTGCCGCCCACCTGCGCCACGTTCTCGGGCAGGCTGAAGACCAGCTGGTAGCACTGGCAGCAGCTGTTGCTGGTGCTGTCGATGCCGCCGGTGTCGGCGTCGTGACCGACCACCCCGTAGTTCATCCCGCCGTTGCCGTCGTCGGTGGCGGCTTGTGCCATCTCGTCGGAGAAGAGCATCATGCGCGGACAAATGAAGTTGATCTGCGCGCCCGACTTCGTTCCCTCGCAGGCGTTTTGCCCAGGCGTGCAGTTGCCGCCGCCGGGGGAGGTTGCGACGCCCGCTTGGCAGCCCTGAATGAAGAACTGATTCATCGATTGGTTGGGAGGCGCAAGAGCGTAGGAGATGGACGCGCTTCCATCGGGTGCGGCGTCTTGAGGCGCGCCGCCGCTTCCGGACGTGCCGCCGCTCGACGATGCCCCGCCGGCACCTCCATTTTGTGCGGAGGATCCGCCGTTGCCTGCAACGCCGCCGGTTCCGCTGGTGCCACCGGATCTGTTGCCGCCTGAGGCATTGTCGCCTCCACTACCGGTGTTTCCACCGTCGCCGGCCGTTCCTCCGGCCGATGTATTGCCACCGCCAGCGCTTCCGCCGCTTCCGCCGCTGCCGCCCGAGCTGCTGCTGCCTCCGGATTGCGACGATGAGCCATTGCCGCCGGCGCACCCAAGGACAAGAAGGGAGAGTGCCAAGCTCGCTGCGGCAATGGTCTCGACGTCCGGCCAACGTCGGGGCGCACGTTCAAGACTTCGAAGTGCCAGCGCTTGAGGACGAGTTTTCATTCTTGGAGAGCCTCGACACGGCGTGGGTCGGAAATTTTGCCAAAGCAGAACAACGTGGGACCGTGCTACGACATCGTCCCTACGAAATCAACACGTGGACGCGAATGTTTGGGAAGGGCCCCATGACCATCAACACGAAGAAGGTTTTGAGCGTGATTCTCGGCGGAGGCGCCGGCACGCGCTTGTTCCCGCTGACCAAAGATCGAGCCAAACCCGCGGTTCCCCTTGCCGGAAAATATCGCCTGGTCGACATCCCAATCTCGAATTGCATCAACTCGGATCTGCGCAACATCTACGTGCTGACCCAGTTCCAGTCGGCATCCATCCACAAGCACATCTCCGGGTCTTACAAGTTCGATCCGTTCACCGGTGGCTTCGTCGAGATCCTGGCCGCGCAGCAGACGTATTCGGATGCCTCGTGGTGGCAAGGCACCGCGGACGCGGTTCGCAAGAACATGATCCACTTCCTGACTCATGCGCCTGAGCACATCCTGATCTTGAGCGGCGACCAGCTCTACCGCATGGACTTTCGCCGAATCCTCGAACAGCACCAGCAGACCGGTGCCGAAATCACCATCGCCACGATTCCGGTCATCCGGCGGGACGCGCCATCCCTCGGGATCATGCAGATGCATGAAGACGGGCGCATTCACCGCTTCGTCGAGAAGCCGAAGGAGGCGGCCGTGCTCGATTCTCTGCGCCTACCGCGCGAGTGGTACGGCCGACTGAATCTCCAGGGCGACGACGAACTGTTCCTGGCGTCCATGGGCACCTACCTGTTCAATCGCGATGTCTTGATCGAGCTGCTCAAGAATGACCAGACCGACTTCGGCAAGCACATCATTCCGAATGCCATCCATTCGCGAAGCGTCTACTCGTACGTGTTTCAGGGCTACTGGGAGGACATCGGAACCATTCGTGCGTTCTTCGAGGCGCACTTGGATCTCGCGGCCGACCTGCCGCGCTTCAGCTTCTTCGACATGGCGGCGCCCATCTTCAGCCGTCCTCGCTGGTTGCCCGGCTCGAAGATCAACGGAGGTACGCTGGACCACGCCATGCTGTGCGACGGTTGCATCATCAACGATGCGCAGATCTCCCATTGCGTGATCGGCATCCGCAGCACCATCGGGATAGGCTGTAAGATTTCGCGAACCGTGATGATGGGATGCGACACGTACGAGTCGCTCGAATCCATCCAGTCGCATGAGGCGCAGGGCATTCCCCGCATGGGCATCGGCAAGAACGTGCGCATCGAGAACGCCATCATCGACAAGAATGCGCGCATCGGCGACGACGTCGTCATTTCGCCTGCGGGCAAGCCCGACACCGTGGACCATCCCCTCTACTACATCCGCGACGGCATCGTGATCATTCCCAAGAACGCGGTTATTCCGTCGGGCACGGTTATCTAGTGTTGGTTCGTTTGTCACTTGCGCTTCGGCCAAGGCGTGTCACTTTTTCGCGCTTTTGTTTGCCTGAAGTTCCATGGCCGACGCTTCCGATCCGCTCATTTCTCAGCTTCGAACCCTCTACGCAGAAACCGACGCCCTGTTCGCCGGCTGGTCGTGTGCCCAAAGCGGCCAGTGCTGTCGCTTCGCGACGACCGGACGCCAGCCCGAGCTGTGGCCCATCGAATGGCGACTGCTCCATCGCGCTCTGCGCGCGCGTCCGGCCGGCAAGGCCAGCCAAAGCGCCGGTGATTGTCCGGCTTTCGATTCGGTAACGAACCGCTGTCGCGCCTATGACGCGCGACCATTTGGCTGTCGCACGCATTTTTGCGCCAACGTCTGCGCCGCCTCGAAGAACCCGCGGCAGCCGATCCGCGAGCTGTCGCGCCGCCTGGCCGACCTGGCCGCCCGCGACGACCCTCGGGCCGTCCTGCGTCCGCTGCTGACCTGGCAAAGAGGTCGCTAGGGGGTTGACGCTAGTTCTCTGGATGAAAAGTAGGAATGCGAGAAAGCGGCGCTCGGCTATGCGGGCTTGCGCCGGGACGCCCCCGCCGGGAACGGAAGTCGTTGTCATGGAAACCCTGGCAGGGTTTACATACCTTCCCGCGCTCTGGCTCCGGCAGGCAAAGCCCGCCTTCGCCAACGCGAGCCGCGCTTTGCGCGTCCATGACTTCCTCGGGCTTCGGCTGGCATCCGCTCGCTGCGCTCGCGGAGCGCCTACGCACGTCCCGTCGGTTGCGCTCCCGGCCGCCCGAGCGCCGAGCTTGGCTTCAGCCCAATCGGAAACTTGTCACGAGACCCGTGTTTTGCGGCTTTCGAGCGAGACGTGATCAATAGACACCGGTGCAATCAGGTCGGATGTGCGTGGTAGTAGCTTTAGCGGAGGCCAAGCCGGCGCGCGGGCGGCTGGGGATTCCTCCGAGGCGGCGTAGCCGAGCGCCGCGAGCGTTCGCGCTCGCGTGCTAGCGAGGCGGGACAGGGGCCCGCGACTGGCTCGCGCAGATCCGCTCATTGTTGACGGCTGTTCTGCCAGTCGCGTAAGGACCCGGAAGCCGAGCGCGCCACGGACGCGCGAAGCGCGGCCTATGGCGTGCGGCCGCCGAGGGGGAACCCCGGCGCAAGCCCGCCGAGGGCGAGCGAAGCGAGCGGGGTGGCAGGGCGGCCGGGGGACCCGAAGGCCGAGCGCCGCTTTCCCGAATGTCGCCTCTTGAGCCGGCGAAGTAGCGAAAGACACTAAGCCGACGTTGGCGAAGTCTCCTCGGCTTTTGCCGCGGGCAGGAACCACAACACGATGAGCGCGGGCGCGGCCATGGCCATCGTCGTGGCGAAGAACACCGGCCAGCCGGCCGACGAGACCAGATAGCCGGAGCCCGCGCCCAGCGTGCGGCCAAGCACGGTCGAGGCGCTGGAAAGCAGTGCGAACTGCGTGGCCGAGAAGGACTTGTTACACAGGGACATCAGGAAGGCCATGAAGGCGGCTTCGGCCATGCCGCTCGACAGGTTGTGAATACCGATGGCGGCTGCGAGTAGGGCGTGGTTCTTCCCGACCAATGCCAGCGCGAGATAGCCACTGTTGGTGATCGAGGCCAGTACGCCGAAGATGAGCAGCGCCTTGCGCACGCCCAGCTTGGCTACCATCCCGCCGCCCAGCAGAACGCCGACTGTCATCGCGGTGAAGCCCACGGCTTTGTACCAGGCCGCGATCTCGGTGCCGGAAAAGCCCGTCTTGATGAGGAAGGGCTGAATCATGCCCGAGGCGACGTAGTCGCCGAGCTTGTACAGCATGACGAAGACGATGCCGATGAGCGCACCCGGGCGCGAAAAGAAGTCGAGGAACGGCTTGGTGAAGGCGTCGGCGATGGTGCGCGGCGGCCGTACGGCTTCCGGCTCGGGGGCGACCCAGGTGATGATGATGGTGGGCACCATGAGTAGCGCCATGATCTTGAACACCGTCGGCCATGCGAGGTAGTCGGAGAGTGCCAGCGCGCCGGCGCCGGACACCAGCATGGCGATGCGGTAGCCGAGCACGAAGGTCGAGGTGCCCGAGGCACGCTCGTTCGCGGGCAACACATCGGTCCGGTAGGCGTCGCTGACGATGTCCTGGCTTGCGGAAAGCCAGGCCACGACCAGGGCCGCGGCAGCCATCGCCACCGGCGCCGAGCGTGGATCCACGGTGCTGGCCATCCAGATGCCGGCGGCCAAGCCGAGCTGGCTTGCCGCCATCCAGCCGCGCCGCCGGCCGAGGAACGGCAAGCTGAACCGATCGAGCAACGGCGCCCATAGGAACTTGAAGGAATAGGGCAGGCTGACCAGCGCGAATAGGCCGATGGTCTTCAGGTTGACGCCGACCTTGGTCATCCACGTGCCGAGCGTCGAGCCCGACATGGCAAGCGGCAAGCCCGACGCAAACCCGAGGCCGAGCATCGCGAAGACGCGCTTGCTGCGAAAGGCATCGAGGAATGCGCCCATAGCCTCACATTGTCCTGCCCGCGTCGCCGACGCCACTTTTCGCGTGGACAGTTTTGTGTGCGCGAGCGAGGCGAAATGGCGTGCACAGAAATCCACGCCCGAGAAAGTGGCGGATTCGCGCCCTCTGCAGGACTGGCGCGACTGGCACGCCGACTGCACTTGCTAGGTAGCGAGCCCCGCAACAACCCAAAGGAGAAGCCACCATGCTCAAGAACATCCTCGTCGTTCTCGGAATTGCCGCCATCACCAGCTCGGCCTTTGCGGCCACCAAGGCGCCCAAGAGCCCGAAGACGTCGGTCGTGCACAAGCTCGCCCAGGCTGGCGAAGCGAAGCCTGCCGCTGCCAAGGCCGACAAGAAGATGAAGAAGGAAAAGGCGCCCGTCGCGGCCGAAAAGACCGCCGAGCCGAAGGCGACGGAGCCGGCCGCGGAGCCGAAGCCCGCAAAACCCGCCGCCGACAAGACCACCAAGCCCGCCGCTGCCGAGAAGATCGCCGCGCCGAAGACGGTTGAGCCAGCGAAGAAGTAGTTTTGACGACCGCCTGAAACCCAACCATCCCATCCCGCACGGAAGCCGGTGAGCGCCTGGCTTCCGTGCCTCTGTTGCGGGGCTCACGCAACTTTTTCTCGGCCCTGTCCGAGAACGGATGCATGGCAAAGGTGATCGGGTTTGGATTCATGCTAGCGCTCGCGAGTTGTCTGCCGGCGGCTCCCGATAGGGCGGGCGATGGCACGACCGGCGCCGCAAGCGAAGGCGGTACTGGCGCTTGCGGCGGTGGATCGTGGCAGCCGGGGTGGCTCGAGATTCATCACATCGATGCTGGCGAAGCGGTCTCCACGTTGATCGTCAGTCCCGTCGGCAAGAGCCTGCTCATCGACGCGGGCGAGGCCAGCTGGGACCAAAACGACGGCGCGAACGTGATCGGTGCTTACGTGCGGTCCGTGCTCGGCTGCTCGCGCCTCGACTACGTTCTAGTTTCGCACTTTCACCTCGACCACGTCGGATTTCCAGGCTACGGAGGGCTGTGGCACCTGGTGCACGAACAGGGCTTCTCCGTCGGCAAGCTCTTGCATCGCGATCTCTTTCGCTTCGTCGGCGTGGCGAGCGCCACGCTTACGAGCTGGCGAACCTATCTGCAAAGCGCCGACGGACAGGCGCTCCATCCCGAAATCGCCGTCGTCGGCTCGTCGCAGGTGCAGCTCGGCGGCGGCGTCTCGTTCTCGATTGTTGCCGTCGATGGCAGCGGCGTGTTGCCGGCCGCAGACCTGTCGACGGATCACGCGCCTCCCGACGAGAACGACTATTCCATTGCGGCTCTGCTGCGTATGGGGCAACTCGACTATTTCACCGCCGGAGATCTGTCAGGCCAGACGCTAATTTCGTCGCAGGGCTACTCGTACCACGACCTGGAGACGCGAGTGGCGCCCAAGGTGAAAGACGTCGACGTCCTTCGCGTGAGCCACCACGGCAGTAGTCACGCCTCCAATGCGTCGCTGCTCGCCGAGCTGGCGCCGCGGATTTCCATCATTCAGGTCGGCGATGGCAACACCGATGGTCATCCGACCCAGGCAACCGTCAACCGCTTGCTTGCAACATCCTTGCTCTACCTCACCGAGCACGGCAACGCGGGCACCAATCTCCGAGGTGCCAAGGTCTTGGGCCACGTCGTCGTGCGAACGTCGACGGGAATCGACTACACCGTGGGAAGCGAGCACTTCATCGCCACCGATCCGGTGCGCCTCGATGCCGACGGAGACGGCTACTTTGCCGAAGCCGATCCCGACGATTCGTCCGCCAGCTCCGTACCGGCGGAAAATGGCGGCTGCGACGCCCGCTACGAAGCCTGTCCGTAGCAGGCTCTACAGCGCGCTGATCTGGTCGGCGGTCAACGCCCCGGGGTAGATGCGGAAGTCGTCGACCAGACCGTCCAAATAAGGATCCGTCGCCTGCGAGGAGCGTCCGATCCAGTTTTGAGTGGTGTGGCCAAGCTGGAAGGGCGCCAAGTCCATGCTGCTGTTGCTGCCTACCGCGACTTTGTCGACGTAGAGGGTGCCCACGTTTCCTGCCCGGGTCACGGCAACGTGAACCCATCGTCCGGCGGGTACGGGCACGCTGCCTTTGATACTTTGTTCGCCTACGGCCAAGTTCGTAGTGATGGCAAAGCGAGCGATGTTCGGGCCGTTGCGCGGAGTCAGCATCATGTACGTCCCTGAGTCGCTGCCAAAGTCGAAGATGTGGGCGTTGCCATTTTCCTTGTTGAGGTAGACCCAGACGGCAATGGTGAAATCCTCCAGGTCGACCATGATGGCGCTCGGCAAGGCGACGTAGGCGTCCGCGCCGTTGAGCGCCACGGCTTTGCCAACCTTGCCAGCGCTCCAGGTCGCGCCGCCCATCAGGATGCCAGCATGGCCATTGCCGGTCGCATCTGCGGCGATGTCTCCACTCCCTTCGTCGAACAAGAGTTGAGTCTGCAACTGGGTAGCCGACGTTACTGCGCGCGCTTCGCTCGACGCCGCGGTCTCACCCAGGGATGTCGTGGCCGTGACGACGTAGTAGTAAGTCCCGGCTGCCGGGGAATCGGCATAGGTCAGCAGATCGTGAAGATCGCTGGCGATGGTCTTGTAGGGGCCGCCGGAGGTGTCGCTGCGTTCGAGATTGTACGAGGTAGCGTAGGCCGTGCCCCACCACGACAGAGTGACCTGGCCCTGGCTCACGTGGGCGGTAAGGCCGCTCGGAGGCGCGCCGGTCGCGATCGGATCCCGCGAATAGGTCAGCGTGCCGTAACCCAATTGATCGTAGCCGCCGCTGGTTTCTCCGTAGTTGCCGCCGCCGCCCTCAGGCTCCGTCAGCCGCATGAACTTTTCGACGTAGGGAGCCGCCAACCCTTGGCGATTCACGTAGTGATTGAAGACTAACGCCCACTCGGGACGCTTGGTGCCGATCGAGCCGGTCGCGAAGGCGGTGTCGTGCACACTGCCGTTGGTGTAAGGCGCAAACGGCACCGTGTAGTAGGTCGAACCGCTTTCGATGAGATTGCCTTTGGCCACGTATTCGGCGCCGGCCAGCACGCGATTGTTTTCGTAGCCGTACAAATCCACCCCCTGGTTCCAGGCCATCTCGCAAAAGGTCGTCAGTAGTGCGATGCTGAGCGTGTTGTGGCCTTGGTCGCGTCCTGACTCTTGCGTCTGTCCCAGGTAGCCGGGATGGAGATGGTTCACGGTGCGCATGATGCCGCCGTTGCCGAGCCCGCTTTTGAAGTACCGGATCGTCGAATCGAACCACTCGCGATCGTCGCAAAGCACGGCCATCGCCAAATCGGCGGCCATCGCCGCCAAGTCCCAGTTCGAATAGACGAGGAGACTCGACGGAGTCGCCAGGATGCCCTTGTTTCCCGAAAATGCCGTGCGAAGCATGTTCTTGAAGGTGGCGAAATCGGCGGCAGCCCAACCGGAATAGGTGCGCATGATTTCGGCCGCATTGGCGATCTGATATCCCTGAATGCCGGCGACCAGACTGCCGTCGTAGTGGCCATCGCTCCACGTGATCGTCGTGAGTTTTGCGCCCCAGGCGTTGAGGATTTGCACCGCCTTGTCCGCGTAGCGGCTGTCGCCGCTCACTTTCCAGCGCACGGCGCATGCGTAGGCTGCCGCCACGTCGTTGACGAAGGTCATGTAGTTGTCGGGGTTCATCCCGTCGTTGCGATGGATCTCGGTCTGCGGGTTCGGCGTCCAGTTGAGGCTGGCGTGACGATTGGTCGTGAGGATGTTCCAACTGTCGATCCAGGGCGAAGCGTTGGCATCGACCTTTGCTTTCATGCGGTCGAAATCAGTCTGGGTATGCAGCAAGCCGGGATGCACGAACGCAGGGGCACCACCTGCCTCCACTGTTTCGGTCGTACCGACCGAGGTAAACACGTCGGCCGCGTCGTCCGTCCTGGCGCCAGGGGCCTCCGTGATAGGCGCATCGGCCGTCCCACCTTCCCTGGCGTCACCCAGCCCGCTGTCTGTCGGCACCTTGTTCGAGCTCGAACACGCCATCAGCCACCACGAGAGAATGGCCATCGTGTGCGTGGTCCTGCTTTTCATCGGAAAGCAAGTTTGAACCCGACCATGTGCCTTCGTCCACCGTCGTGGTCCGGCTTTTTCGCGCGGGCTGCGTCGGCTCTGCGCTTTCGGCGCTTGCGCTCGTCCCACCGCGCCCAGGTTGTGCTAACCCTAGCGGGCCATGTCCGACGAGCCGGTCATCGTTTTCGAAAACGTGCACAAGTCCTATCGCAACGTCAAAGCGGTGGACGGAATCAGCTTCGATGTCTCGCCGGGCATTTGCTTCGGGCTTCTCGGCCGCAACGGCGCCGGCAAGAGCACCATCATGCGCATCCTCTACCGCAAGGCCGAGCGCGACCGCTTGCCGAAGAGCCGCGTGTCCGTCTTCGGCTTCGATCCCGAGAAAGACGAGCTGGCCATCAAGTGCCGCTCGGGCGTGGTCCCGCAAGAAGACAATCTCGACGAAGAACTGAACGTTCGGCAAAACCTGCTCATCTTCGCCAAGCTATACGGCATGACGCGAGAGCGCGCCGACGCGCGCATTGCCGAGCTGCTGGAATTCATGGAGTTGCGCGAGAAGGCTGACGCTGCGATTCGCGAGCTGTCGGGAGGCATGAAGCGGCGCCTGGTCATCGTGCGCGCCCTTCTCAACGAGCCGCGCCTCTTGATCCTCGACGAGCCCACGACTGGCCTCGATCCGCAGGTTCGCCACACCATCTGGGACAAGCTGCGCCAGCTCAAACGTGGCGGCTTGACCATCATGCTGACCACGCACTACATGGAAGAGGCCTTTCAGCTTTGCGACGACGTGCTCATCGTGGAAAGCGGCAAGGCAGTTCTGCGTGGCAATCCGAAGTTGCTCGTCGAGCACAGCATCGAGCCGTACGTGCTGGAATTGACCGATGCCAAACTGGCGCCGCAGGTGCTGGCCAAGCTGGACCACGGCCAGGCGCGGGTGGAGAAATCGGAGGAGTCGGTGCGCGTGTACGGCAACGCCTACGAGTCACTGCGTAGCGTGGCTGACGGTCTGCCTCCCGGCGACTACCACCTGCGCCCGAGCACTCTCGAAGACGTCTTTCTCAAGGCCACAGGCCGGAGGCTCGATGCCAGACAGTAACCTTCCCCCGTCACTCGGCTGGCGGCTTTTCAGCGTGTGGTACCGCCACATGCGCGTCTACACCCGCAACCTGATCAGCAACGGCCTGCCGCCCTTCTTGGAACCAGTCATATTCCTACTGGGCGTCGGCCTTGGGCTCGGACGCTACATCAACCAGATGGAAGGCGTGCGCTACATCGTGTTCCTGGCGACCGCTCTTCCCATCACGTCCGCCATGTTCACCTCGGCCTACGAATGCACCTTCGGCACTTTCGTGCGGATGGAGTTTCAGAAATCGTACGACGGTCTCATCGCCGCGCCGGTCACCGTAAAGGACATTTTCGTGGGCGAGATCTTGTGGGCTGGCACGAAAGGGCTCTTCTTCAGTGCCTGCGTCGTTCTGGTCATGTCTCTTTTCGGTGCCATTCCGATGCCGGCGGGCCTCTTCGCCGTGCCGGTCGGCTTCTTGACGGGAGCCATGTTCGGAGCGCTGTCGCTGCTCGTGACGTCGTTCGTGCGGAACATCAATCATTTCAACTTCTACTTCACCGGGCTTCTGTCGCCGATGTTCTTCTTCTCCGGGACGGTTTTCCCGCTCGACAGTCTGCCGCGAGTCTTGCGTCCAGTAGCGGAGCTGCTTCCGCTCACCCACGCGGTTCGTCTGGCGCGGGGGACAGCAATCTTGAATCTGTCGTGGATTCTGCTGGCCGATCTCGCGTTTCTCGTCGTCGTGACGGCCGTCGCCGCGTACGTGGCGATTCGGCGTCTACGCGGGCGCATCGTCGTGTGAGCGCGCTACGGCCCGAGCACGACCCCAAACTGATCGAGCACATCGGCCGTGGCGGCGGCCAGCGCAACTTCCGATTCACTTTGGTCGATGGTCGCGCGCAGGAGGCGTGTCTCGGCGTCCTTCAGCTCTTGTTGGCGCAAGAGCACGTCGTTGTTGGTGGCGCGACCGGCGTGAAAGCGGGCGCGTTCGGCGTCGAGGTTTTGCTTGGCGAATTCTACTTCACGTCGGCCGAACTCGCTGCGCCGACTGGCGATGCGAGCACTGCGGGCCGCGCGGAGCACGAGATCGCGTAGCTGCAAGGTGAAGTCCTCGGCGTTGATGGTCGCGAGATTCAATCCCTCTTCGGCCACCTGGGCCTGGCCGCGGGCGCTGCGATTCTGCACGGGTAGCTCGAAGGTCAGCCCGGCCGACCACGCAAGGTCACCCAGCTTCGCCGTTTGCTTGAGCGCATTGTCCAGGCTCATTTTCCATCCGACGGGCCCGACGCTGCCCACGAAATCGAGGCGCGGTCGCAAGGTGTTGCGGGCGGTGGCGATGTCGATTTCGGAGAGTTTGCGACCGAGCCTGAGCGCACGCAGCTGGGGATTGACCTCGATGGCTCGACTGACCTCGGCAGACTCGTCGAAGGTCGACGCAACGTTGGAGGGCTGGTCGGCGGCGGCAAGCGAGGCGCCGGCGGTGGCCCCCAGCAAGCGCTGCACGTCCAAGCTGCGAAAGAAGAGCAGCTGCTCACCGAGAGCGACGTCTTCCATTCGCTGGGCGATGGCTCGTTCGACCGAGGCGGCATCGGCATCCGCAAGTCGGCCGACGGCGATCATGGCTTGGGTGGTGTGCAGCTGTTCTTGCGCCAGCTCTAGCGCCGAGCGCACGATGGCCAAATTCTGTGTGGCGTAGGCGAGTTCCCAGTAGGCGACGATGACGTCGCGGATCACGTTGCAGGCACGCATCTGCCTTTGCAACAAAGCCATGTCGGTCTGCACGCGCGCTTTGTGCAGTTGCGCGAGCGTGGCGTCGCTGCCTAGCCCGCGCAAGAGCGGATGCGAGAACGTCAGCGCCAGGCCACTGCCGTAGATGGTTCCGGCACCGCCGGAAATCGTTCCGGCGTCGGTCGGAAAGTCGTAGCTTTCGCGACTGGCCTGGCCCCCGAGGCGCAGAGAGCCGCCCGATTCCAGGTTGCGTGCGACGCCGAGACTCAGCGTGGCCGATGTGGTCTTGCCGATGTCGCCATCTTGGCAAAGTGGCGGACAGGTCGACGGCGGCACAAGCTGGCGGCTGATGCCGAAGGCACCATCGAGCCGCACGTCGAAATTCCCCGCCGCGCTCATCTCGGCGGCGCGCGCGGCAGCGATGGCCACGCGTTCGCGGCGCAGGTCGGGATTGCCGGCCACAGCGCGCTCGACGGCTTGCTTGAGCGACAACGTCGCTGATTCTTGCGCGCACACTTCGCTGCCGACGCGCAGCAGATCTCCGAGGACGAAAGCGACCACGACGAGGTAGTACCGACGAGGATTCATGGATGCGCGTCTCCGGTGCGCAGTATGCCGCAGACGAAGGCCGGCCGTAGATAGAACCCCGAGCGACCGATGGACGTGTCCTTTCCATCGGGACCGAAGGCCGCCCTGCGTTCGCTGGAATTGCGGGCCTTGGGTCGAACTTGCAGGACCTGGCCAAGGTGACCTGTGATTTCGGCGGCACGGCCGCGGCGGAAGTAGTCGCGCACAAAGAGCTCGAAATCGGCGCGCAAGAGCTCCTCCTCGGTGGGCGTTGGGCTCCAGAGCTTGACGGCGGTCACGTGGCGTTCGCCGACCGACGTCGCGCCTTTGCGAACCTCCAACGCCACGAAGAGCACCTGCGCTAGTTTCTGGCGCGCGTAGCTCGTCATCCAGGACTCGCCAGCGATGGCGACCGGATCGATGTGACATACGGCGGTCGACTCGAGGGGAACCAGATCCGATCGCACCGGCACCGTCTTGAGCTCGATGCCGAGGCTGGCGAAATCAGGACCGTGGGCCGTGCTGCCAGCGCCGAGCTCGCGTTCGATGATCTGTCCGGACCAGCCTTTGGTCGTCACGGCGCCGATGGGAACCGGCATCCCCAGTCCATCGGCAATCTCCGCCAAGCTCGTGCCTACCAGGGCCCGGGCGTGGCGCAGGAGAGCTTCGCGCTCGGAAGAATGGGGCGTCTGATCCCTGCTAGAATCGGCCACGCGCGGTCACCGCGCCGCCACCGGGCAGTGGCATGAACCCGAGCGATGCTTCGTCGTTGCTCGACGACGACCGGCCCTCACTGCTGTGTAGAATGAGCAGAACGGCGTCGGCGGCTGCGCCGGCAACGGCGACGCCGAACAGGCCATACGACCAGTAGGCCAGCGGCTTGGCAGAATCGCACTCGCTGTTGGCGGTTGCATCCTTGCCTTGGTCGGCGTGCGTCTGGCACGAGCTCATCTTGCTGCGCGCGCCGAGATTGAGCGCAAGTCCCCCGACGAGAGCGGCGACGCTGACGCCACCAACTACCCACTCGACCACGTGACCGCGAGGCTCGGGCTCAGGCTCGGGGGCGCGGGCATGCACGACGGGAGGCTTTGGCTGAGGCGGCGGCGCAAGCTCTTCCTGGGGCGGGGGTGGCGGATTTTCCGCCGACTCTTCGCTCGCTTGCGGCGGCTCGGCTGGAGCGCTCGATCCGGCGGCCATCTTGTCCTCGAGCGCTTTCACCTTGTCCTTCACTTCGTCTTTGTCCTGGGCGTCTGGCTTCAGCGTGAGATAAGCCTTGTACATCTTGAGCGCGAGCTCGCTATCGCCACTGCGCTCCGCCACGCGTCCCAAGTTGTACGCAGTGAACGGATGGGCCACCATCTTGTAAGAGCAGGCGTAGGCCCGGGTTGCTTCGGCATCGTTGCCGGCATTTTCGGCGTTCTCAGCCGTGGCGAACCATTCTTTAGCCAATCGGCGTCGCTCTTGCGGATCCTCCGGCGAAGAGGCCGGACAATCGGCGGCCCGCGCCGCTGCAGGCATGAAAATCAACATCGCGAAGCAAGTGGCCGCTAGTCGCTGCGTAGATTGTCGTGCGAAGAGGGTGTACTTCATGATTGTAGCCTGGCTGCTAGAAGGGGTTGGGACGAGGATTCTTGCTGTTGATGGTCGAGCGGGAATGCGTCTTCGATCGGGGATGGATCCGCAGTATCGCGCGTTTTTCGGCTTCCGAGGTGGGCTTTTTCTTGCTTGCCGTGGGCTCTGGATCTCGCGGTGCTGCCAGGACCGAGCCGGGTTCCTGGGGGGCAGGTGCGGATTTTGGCGCAATCGTCGGTTCGGGAGCGGTCGGATCCACCTGGGCGCCGGGGACCGCGGGCAGGATTTCCACCGTCGGACGAACCGCAGCGGCAGGCTTGGCCTCGGGTGCGGGTGGGGCCACTGATTGGTGGCCCCAAAACGCCACAACCAACGCGGCCACTCCGACCAGCGAAAGGGTAATACCGACCGGAACGGCAAAGCGTGGCGCGGACTTGGCAGGCGGCGGCGCCGCCTCGGGCAGAGGTACACTGACCGAGAGAGGACGGAACGAACGGCTGGAATCCACGGGGAGCCTGGGGCCCGACCCCGAGCCGGCACCGGTGCGCGAATGGCTCGTTTTTCCGGTGCTGAGATTGGGGAACGCGACCTCGATGGGCGGATCGGATTCCTGCATGTCGAGCGCCAGCCGTGCCGCCCGTTGCCATTGGACGTGTTCGGCGGGAAACCATGCCTTCATCATGGATGCGAGGTCGTGGTTACTGGCACCGCCGCAGGAAAAGACCCAACGTTCGAGCGCCATTCGCATCTCTTCGGCATCCTGAAACCGTTCGTCGATATTACGGGTGACGGAGCGGCGCACGATAGCGTCCAGGACCGGATCGACTTCGGCGAATTTGCTGACGCTGGGGATGGGCTCGTAGGCCACGGCTCGCAGCGTGGCCAGCTCGCTTTCGCGCAGAAAGAGCCGGCGGCCCGCGACGCATTCCCACAGCACGACTCCCAGGGAGAAAAGGTCGGCGCGGGCATCGACCTGCTCGCCGCGGGCCTGCTCGGGGGCCATGTAGCCAAGCTTCCCTTTGAGCGAGCCGGAGATCGTGTCGCCGAGGCGGCCCAGCGCACGAGCGATGCCGAAGTCGATGACTTTCACCGCGCCTTCGAACGACACCATGATGTTTTGCGGTGAAACGTCTCGATGAACGAGACCCAGCGGATGGCCGGACGCGTCCGTGAGTTGGTGTGCGTGGTGCAGTCCGGCCGCGGCGTTCGCCACGACAAGCGCAGACAAATTGTGTGGAAGCAGCGTCTTGGCCTTTTCCGACTGTTGAAGTATCGAGGCCAGGGGCTTGCCTTGCACCAGCTCCATGGCCAGGAAGTACTCGTCGCCGACGCGGCCAACCTCGGTAATGCGGACGATGTTCGGGTGGTCCAGCATCGAGGCAATGCGTGCCTCGTCGAGAAACATGGCGATGAAGTCGGGCTTGACCGCAAGGTGGGGCAGCACTCTCTTCACAACGACCAGCGTCTTGAACCCCGAGAGCTCACCTTGCCGGGCCAGGTAGACCTCGGCCATGCCACCGACCGCCAGCCGCGAAAGCAACTGATAGCGCCCCAGCGTGACGAACGGCTGAACGACCGGGTCTGGAGTGACGGCCGGAGCGTGCAGTCCACGTGTGCTGAGAGGTGTCGGCGTACTGAGCGCGCCCAGCCCGATCACGCTGGGATCGCTGACGATGGCCTGGAGGCTTCCCGAGATTTTGAGTGAGGCACGATTGCTCGACGGTGTTGCAGATGAAAAGGTCGGGGAAGTCTGCGTCGTCTTGAGGCGAGAGGGGCTGCTGACGAGCGGCGATGGCGTCGTGGGTGCTGCCGACGTGCTTTGAGGAATCTCTTCCTCGTTGCCGCTTGGCGCAACAATGGACGACGCGTCGCCACCAGGAGGCGACAGCGTTTTCGCCGCTTTTGCTTCCGATCCCGGAGTCCGACCCATGACCGACTCCAGATCATCTCACGGGAGAGGGCTTCCGGCCAGTCCCCACCTTTCGGCGCCCTGTGCCGGCCTTGCTACTGCGTTCCGGCCGGTCGCGAGGCGGTCCACGAGCCGTAGACGGTGAAGTCGCTGCCTCGAGAATCGAACGTCGCGTACCAGCTTCCTGACCCGGCCGAGACCGTGCCGGCGCCACCCCCTAGACCAAGCGCGTCGGCCAAGCCGTCGCCGCCGAAGTCCACCACCGGGGCCGCACCCGACGAAAGTTTGAAATCGAAGCCGTTACCGTCGAGGCCGTCGAAGGCTTGGTCGAGCTTGCTCGCCAGCGCGGTCAGGCCGCTTTGGCAAGCATTCGACAGACAGCCGCGCGCTTGCTTGAGCTGGTCGCAGAGAGCGGCGTCCAGGGCGGCGCAGCCGGTGAGTGTTCCCGTGTTGTCCTTCCATTGCGCAAGCCCGAAAACGGCCTTCACTAGGCTATCCGCGTCTTCGGCGCTGCGCGATTTCAGGCTGGTCGCTTCGAAGGCGGCGCGCGTGGTGGATCCAAGCCGGAGCGTGAAAGCATGGTTCGACAAGGAGAGCTGGCCGGCCTTGAGCGTCGCTTGCACTTGCGCCGACGTATACGGCAGACCCAGCGACGCCGTCTTGAGTGAGATCGGTGCGATCGCCCACGGAAAGGTGATTTGGACCAAGCTGTGCTCGACGAGAAAGTTGTTGATGCTGTCGGCGTCGGTGATGTCGAGCTGCGAGTCCAGCCGTATCTCGCGCAGCAACGAGGCGATCTCGTCTGAAAAGGCATCGAGCTTGCTGGCTTGAAGCTGGGTCCGAGCGTTGGCGAACAGGCCGTCGATGATCGACTCCAGGCTGCGATTTCCCGATTTGTCGAGAGGGCCGCGGCAGGATGTCCCCGCGTCGTTCGACGTGGTGCCGATCGTCGTGCCGCTCACGGGGGCCACCACGGTGCCACGCCGAGCAACGATACTGGCGCCGAGGGTGCCCTCCGAGCCTTCGATCGGGACGCAGTCGAGAGGATCGGCGGCCGTCGTATTCAGGGCATCGAGCGTGCAGTCGAGCCACAGACGAGCCGGATCCAAACCGCAGAGGGACCACATTGCCCAAGTCGATTGCGCCGGGCCGAGTGCGGCCGGAGCGGGCGTCAGCACGAAATCGGACGAGACGTCGAACGTGCCGCGCGGAATCGGGTATAGCCGATCCATGTACAGGGTAGTGATCATGGTCTGGCTTTCCGACAGAGACGCGCCCGCGATGTCGACGCATCCGGAGATTAGCGGGAATGTGTTGCTGTCGAGCCCGATGCCGACGACGGCGCTGCTGCCGGTGCCCGCGATACCGGAGAAGACCCAGGAACCGTAGGCGGCCACCGTGTGCGGCGTGCGCGGCCTCGCGCTTCCTGAGGTCAGGCTGTTCAGGTCGGTCAAGTCGAGCTCTCCGCAGGTGGTGTCGTCGTAGAACAGAAACCGCGTCGTCTTGACGTTGGCGGCGCCCGTGCCGAGGAGGTCTTCGGCAGCAACCGGCACGACTTCCACCGAGTACGCGTTCGTGGTGACCATGACGTCGACCGCGGCGGTGACGCCTCCAGCGCAGGTTGCTTGGACGGCAAACGAAACCGGCAAGCTCTGGCCGGCCCAGTTGCCAAGCATGATCTCTAGCGCTGCGCTTCCGTCGTCTTGGGTCAGGACCTGGGGTGCCGAAAGGCGGGCGTCGACTGGCGCTGGATTGCCGTTTTCGTCGACGGTGGTGAAGCTGAGCGGGTAGTTCGGCACGGCGGCACCGTTTGCGTCGCGCAGGGAAAAAAGCGCGCGTCCGCTGCTGCCGGGGCGAATGACTAGCGTCGGTGGCGAGACATCCATGGCCAGACCCGCTGGGATTCCGGCATCGGGCGAGGCCAAGGGTGGATCGGACCGGCAGCCGGCTAGGGCCGCGGTCGCACCCAGGCAGCAGACGAAGGTCGTAGTGCGTAAGCGCCGGAGCATGAGGCCTCGTTCGTGCGTTACGCTAGCACGAGTTGCGGTCGTTGACCTTCGTGCATCTCACGAGTAAACCCACCTTCGCCATGCCGGGCTTTACCCACCTTCATCTTCACACGCAGTACAGCTTACTCGACGGCGCCATTCGGCTCGACGAGCTTTTCCCCAAGGCGCTGTCGCTGGGCATGAAGCAGGTCGCGATGACCGACCACGGGAATCTGTTCGGCGCGCTCGATTTCTATCAAAAAGCGAGGGCCCACGGGGTCAAGCCCATCTTGGGCTGCGAGACGTACGTCGCCGAAGATCGCTTCGACCGCAGCGAGCGGCGCAGCCACCACCTGGTGCTGGTGGCCAAGAACAACGTCGGCTGGAAGAACCTGACCTTCCTCAACTCGATGGGCTTCCTCGAGGGCTTTTATTACAACCCGCGCATCGACCGAAAGCTGTTGCGCGAGCATTCGGAAGGCCTGGTCGCCTTGTCGGCGTGTCTGGGCGGGGCCGTGTCGCGCGCGATCCTCCACAGCGGTCTGGAAAAGGCCGAGGACGTGGCGCGCGAATACGACTCGATCATGGGCCGCGGAAACTACTTCATGGAGGTTCAAGCCAACGGCTTGCCCGAGCAGGAAAAAGTGAATGCCGGCATCATCCAGATCGCGAAGAAGACCGGCATTCCCATCATCGCCACCAACGACTGCCATTATCTCGAACGGCGGGATGCCAAGGCGCACGCCATCTTGATGTGCGTCGGCCAGAAGACGACGATCAACGACAACAAGCGCATGCATCACCCGACGGACGCGTACTACCTGCGCTCGCCGGAAGAGATGAACATCCTGTTCAAGGATCTTCCCGAAGCGCTGGAAAACGCCGAGCGCATCGGCGACATGTGCAACGTCGAGCTGAAGCTGGGCCAGACGTTCTTGCCGACTTTCAAGGTGCCCGAGGGCTACGACGCCGACTCGTATATTACCGAGCTGGCGTACAAGGGGCTGGACGAGCGGCTGGCCACGCTGTCGCGCTTGGGCCAGAAGTTCGATCCCGATCAGTACCGCGCGCGCCTCGAGCACGAGCTCGGCGTGATCAAGAAGATGCAGTTTTCGGGCTACTTCCTCATCGTTTGGGACTTCATCAACTACGCCAAACAGCACGACATCCCGGTCGGTCCCGGCCGCGGCTCGGGCGCCGGCTCGCTCGCCGCCTATTCCATTCGCATCACCGACATCGATCCCATCGCCAACAAGCTGCTCTTCGAACGTTTCCTCAACCCCGAGCGCATCTCCATGCCCGACTTCGACGTCGACTTCTGCATGAACCGGCGCGAGGAGGTCATCCAATACGTCACACAGAAGTACGGCAAGAACAACGTCGGCCAGATCGTGACCATGCACCAGCTGAAGGCGCGCAGCTGCATCCGCGACGTCGCGCGCGCCATGGGCCTATCGCCCGCCGAGGGAAACAAAGTCGCGACGCTGGTGCCGGAGCCTATTCAGGGCAAGTCGCCGCCCCTCTCCAAGGCCATCGAGGACGAGCCGCGCCTCAAGGAGCTCTACGAAGGCCCGTACCGCGAGTTGCTCGACATCGCGAAAACACTCGAGGGGCTGAACCGCCACGCCGGCACCCACGCCGCCGGCGTCGTCATCGGCGAAAGGCCGCTGTGGGAGTACGTGCCGTGCTTCCGACCGGCGGGCCAAGAGACCGAGACCATCGCGACCCAGTTCAACATGACCGACGTCGAAAAAGCCGGTCTGGTGAAGTTCGACTTCCTCGGTCTCAAGACGCTGACGGTGATCAAGACGGCGGTGGATCTCATCAATGCCGAGCGCAAGCGCAGCGGTGAAGAGCCTCTGGATCCGGCGCTGCTCCCGCTCGACGACGTCGGCGTTTACAACATGATTTCTCGCGCCGACGTCACTGGCGTGTTCCAGCTGGAATCGTCGGGATTCCGCGATTTGCTCAAGAAGCTCAAGCCCGACTGCTTCGAAGATATCGTCGCGGCCGGCGCGCTTTACCGGCCAGGACCCATCGAGGGCGGCATGGTCGACGACTTCGTCGAGCGTAAGCACGGCCGCAAGAAGGTCGAGTACGCGCACCCGTCGCTCGAACCCATCCTCAAGGACACCTACGGCGTCATCGTCTACCAAGAGCAGGTCATGCAGATCTCGTCGGCGCTGGCCGGCTACTCGCTCGGCCAAGCCGATCTTCTCCGCCGCGCCATGGGCAAGAAGAAGGCCGAGGTCATGGCCAAGGAAAAGGCGACCTTCATGAAGGGCGCCTTGGTCAAGCAGGTCGACGAGAAGATCGCCGAGGGCGTCTTCGACCTGATGGAGAAGTTCGCCGGCTACGGCTTCAACCGCAGCCACTCGGCGGCGTACGGCCTCTTGACCTACCAGACGGCGTACCTCAAGCACCACTACCCGGTCGAGTTCTTTGCCGGGCTTCTCACCTGCGAGAAAGACAAGACCGAAGAAGTCGTCAAATGCATCGCCGAGGCGCGCTCGCAGGGCATCCGCGTGTTGCGGCCCGATGTGAACGAGTCGGACGCCGACTTCACCGTCGTTCCCGACGAGGGCGATCCGGCCGAAAAGACCGGACGCAAGAAGAAGGAAGCGAAGCAAGCAACGCAAGCGACGCAAGCGACGCAAGCGACGCAAGCAACGATTGACAGCAAGGCAACGCCCGCGCCGGTCGGCAAGCCGAAGAAAGCGATTCGCTTCGGTCTGGCTGCCGTGAAAGGTGTGGGCGAGGGCGCGGTGGAGGTTATCCGGGCAGCGCGCGTAGCGGCCGGGCCTTTCACGTCGCTCGTCGACTTTTGCGTGCGCGTGGACATGCGCAAAGTCAACCGCAAGGTGCTCGAGGCGCTCGTCAAGGCAGGCGCCTTCGACGGCATCGCCGAGGTGAAGAAAGTCAGCCGGTCCAAGCTTTTCCTAGCCATCGCGCCGGCCATCGAATCTGCGGCTTCCACCCAGCGCGAGCGCGACAGTGGTCAGACCTCGCTGCTGTCGCTCTTAGGCGGCGGTTCTTCCTCGCAGCCACCGCCTCCGGCTGAAGACGCTTTTTCCGAAGGGGAAGAATGGACGCCGAAAGAGTTGCTGGCCTTCGAAAAAGAGAGCTTGGGTTTCTACATCAGCGGCCATCCGCTGGATCGTTTTGGCGGCGAGCTGCGGCGCTTTGCCAACGCCGTGACTAGCAATTGCACTCAGCGTGGCGGTCGCGCCGAAGTCATTCTGGGCGGCGTCGTATCCGACTATCAAGAGCGCCCCATCAAGAACGGCACGGGCCGATTTGCTTTCTTCAAGCTCGAGGATCAGCACGGCCAGATCGAGTTCCACGTGTCCTCGTCGAAGCTCGAAGAATACCGGGCCGCACTGACCCAAGGCGATCCGATACTTGTCACCGGCACCGTGGACGTACCGTGGGGCGATGCCGAAAATCCACGCGAGCGCCTACGCTTCGTCGACGCCAAGCTGCTCACGTCGATTCGTGCCGAGCGCAGTACGATGATGGATGTGCGCCTGAATGCCGACCTATTGAAGGGCGATCAATTGGTGGTGCTGCAGCGGCTCTTGCAGCAGTTCCCCGGTTCGTGCCGGACGCGATTGCGCCTGGAGATCCCGCAGCGGAGCGAGACCATTTTCGACCTCGGCGACGATTTCAAAGTCGAAGCCTGCGATGAGCTTCTGGCCAAGCTCGAACAAGTCTTCGGCGATCGGGTTGCGGTGCTTCGCTAGTCCGGGCCATGCTTTGGGCATGGCAAAACCGAAGGACATTGACGCCTATCTTGCGACCGTCAGCGCAGACAAACGCGCGTTGCTGGCGAGCCTGCGCAAGACGATTCGCTCGATCGTCCCGGATGCGGAAGAGTGCATCAGCTATTCGATGCCGGCCTTTCGCGTTCAGGGCGGAGTCATTGCGGGCTTCCTTGCAACCGCCAAGGGCTGTTCGTATTTCCCGTTCAGCGGAAGCACCTTGGCCACTCTGGCAGAGGAGCTTGGCGACTACGGACAGACGAAATCAGCGCTGCATTTCGATGGCAAACGACCGTTGCCGAAAACCCTCGTGCGCAAGTTGCTCAAGGTTCGACTGGCGGAAATTGGCGGCGTGAGCAAACCGCTCGTACGAAAACGCGCAAGCGCGAAAGACCGGCACCGCTCTCTCTAGAAGCGCACGCACCGAGCCCGCGTTCATTTAGAAATGGGGCCGGAAACTCTTCGCCAAGTCGATAATGAGCGCCGCTGGATTGCCCAGCCACACGATGGGCATGATGGCCAATTGCCACAGCACCGCCAACTGGCGGCGCCTTTCCGACCGGTCGTCGTCGACTGACAGCGTACTGATGAGGGCCACAGTCGCGATGGCGGCGTGGTGCCAGTAGCCGCGGTACACGCCCAGATCGACGATGGCCAGCACACCGACGATGAGCATGGCTCCCGCAAGAACAAAATCGCGCAGGAGCAGAGCGCCCGCGCAGCCCACGATGGTCACCGCGACGACGGCACCAAACTCGCCCATGTGCACGAGCGCAGGCCACGACGGATGAAGAGCCCGGCGAGACGCAGTCTGCGGATAGACCAGAGAGAACGTGAAGACCACCACGGCCAAGACCAGGACGAGTCCCACCACCGTGGCCCAGGGCCACTGCCGCCACGGCTTCGGCCGTAGAGCGCGCCACAAAGCCAACCCGGCCATGGGCGCCAGGGTGATCGCGCGAAAGTGGAGAAGAGACGCTACGGCAAACCAGCGCAACGCGGACGTCGGCCGACCATCGTGTAGAGCGCTGGCCATGGCGATACCACAGCCAAGCCAGAGCGGATCGTAGAACCCTTCCAGTGCCAGGTGCAGTAGAGCTGCCCACAGGAGTCCGCCTAGCAGCAATCGCACGCCCGGAGAGGAACGCTGCAGGAGCCGACACAGGCCTAAAAAGCCCACGTGGGTGAGCAGCAGAAGATAGACGATCGCGATGGCTCCAAAGGTCGCCTTGCTCATCGGCACGGCGCGAGCAAGCAAAGCCAGCGGCGCGAACGCCGCGAATACGCCCGGCGGGTACGGTCGCGCCATATTTCCCCAGGCTTCCTCTTTCTGTGGAAACGTGGAGCCAGGCCACAGCTCGCCGAAGTTGTGCCGGTAGATGTCCAGGCCGCGGTGAAAGAAAATATCCGTGGCCCACGTGTGGTGAAGATGGTCGCCAAAGTGGTCGGACAGATCGCCCGCGCGCGTGTGTCCGAAGACGGGGATCAGGACCGACAGGAACAGCGAGGCTGAAACGAGAAGAATGCAGCGGCGTTCTTGCCCGAGGATGCGGGAAATGTCCACGCGCAAACCGTAGCAGAAGCCACCCCAATGAGAAACAGCGTCCTACGGGAGCGCGTCGGCTCGAATGCGATCGTCGAGCCATTTGCCAGGTGTCAGTCGGGTATTTCCACCTCCACCAACTGCGCGAGCAAGGTCAACGATTCCTGCCAGCCGAGGTAGCACGCTTCGGACGGGATCATCGCCGGAATTCCTTCTTGGATGATCTCGACTTCGGTGCCGACCGAGACTTTCTTCAGCGAAATTGTCGTCTGCATTTCGCCGGCCATGCCAGGGTTATCGAACCTGTCCGTATGGCGGATGCGCTTGCCCGGGACCAGCTCGAGAAATTCGCCGCCGAAGGAATGGCTGTTGCCCGTGCTGAAGTTCGTGAAGGACATCTTGTACGTGCCGCCGACCCTGGCCTCGATCTGATGCACTTTGCCGGTAAAGCCGTTCGGCGGAAGCCATTTGGCCATCGCGTCCGCATCGAGAAACGCGCGGTAGATTCGGTCGGCCGTAGCACGCAGCACGCGGTGAAGTCGTATGGAATTGGTCGCCATCGTCGCCCCCTTTCGCTGTTGACAGTCTCCCCTTGGATTGCGAAGGCGGGCCAAGGTCGCAAGAAAGTCCGCGCGGCTCTTACTTCAGTATCCCGGCTAGCAAGTCGCTGCGAAACGAGCGAATTCCATTGAGTAGGAATTGCACCGCCACCGCGGCGAGCAGCATGCCCATGATGCGGACGGCGATGCTCATGGCGATGGGACTCAGCCAATGAGCGCCATGCACGGCGAGGCGAAAGACAGCGTAGGTGGCGACCGCCACGAGCAGAATGCAAACCGGAAGAACCACGTGCTGTGCGAGGGTCGTCGCCTGGGTTTGCAGAATGATGATGGTCGAGATCGCGCCCGGGCCGGCCAGCATGGGAATCGCGAGCGGTGTAATGGCGACGTCTTCCTTTTCGCTTCCGGCGCGAGTCTCTTCGCGGGTCTCTTGTACGCGCGAGCGCTGCACTCGAAGCATGTCGAGCGCGATGATGATGAGAACGATACTCGACGCGATTTGAAACGCGGCCATGGTAATGCCGAGCGCCCTGAAGATGAGGGCTCCGGCAAGAGAGAAAACCAGCAACGTCGCGGCCATCACGGCGCATGCCACGCGCGCAGTGCGCAGGCGCTGCTGCGTCGAATCGCTCAACGTCATGGCCAGGAATGCCGGCGCCGCGGCTATCGGATCGACGACCACGAACATCGAGCCGGCGGCGAGAAGGGTGTATTCGATGAGGTGCACGAAGTGCTCGCTCTCTACTATAGCCGTAGCGCACGCAGGCCGCCTCTGTGCCTGAGCAGCGCCGGCAGAAAAATGCGGCGGACCACAACGCGGACGTGGTGAAAACGTGTCGGGACGAGCGCGAGGGCTTAGAATGCGCGCGTTGCTTTCGAAGTTTCCGCAAAAATTCGGGTCGTATGTTCTGCTCGCGCCACTCGGGGAAGGCGGAATGGGAGCGGTGTATCTGGCGATGTCGGGACATCGCGAGATGGAGACGTTGTGCGTGGTCAAGCGCATGCTGCCAGCTTTGCTCTCGCACCCAGAGCATGTGCGTCGCTTTCGGCACGAGGCGGACTTGGCCCGCCAGCTTGTGCATAGCAATCTCGCGCACACGCACAACATCGGTGAAGTCGAGGGCGAGGTGTTCCTGGTGCAGGAGTTCGTCGAGGGCAAGGACGTCTCGGCGCTGCTCGACCGCATGGCTGCGCAGGGGCGAATCTTGCCGGTTCCGGTGGCGGTTTACATCGTCAGCGAGATCGCGCGCGGCCTGTCCTATGCCCACGATTTCGAGAACCTCAACCTTGTTCATCGGGACATCAACCCGCCGAACGTGCGGCTCACGTACGCGGGCGAGGTGAAGCTGCTCGATTTCGGAATCGCCTCGTCCGATTTGCACGGCGAGCCCTCGGCCGAGCACCGCGCGGCCGGCAAGCTGTGGCATCTGGCACCGGAGCAGCTTCAGCCGGGCGCGAAGCTCGACCGTCGAACCGATATTTACGCGCTGGGGGTGCTTCTGTGGGAGCTCTTGACCCAGAGGCCAATAGGCACGATGGTCGAGGGCAAGAGCAGCCTCACCTCGGCGCCGGAAACCGAAGGCGAAATTCTGGTATGGATTTCGCGCGGAGAGCACGCTCTGCCGTCGCTTTTCAACCCCGAGGTGCCGGCCGAGCTCGACGCCGTGGTTCGCAAGGCAACGAGCGTAAATCCCGAGGACAGGTTCGAGACCGCGGACGATTTTCGTCGCGCGCTGGCCGGTTTCGTTCCGCCCGAGGTGCATCCCGAGATTTGGCTGTCGATTGCTCTCAAAGAGATTTTTTCGCCCGACAAAGATCGGTCGGAGCGGCGCCGCTTGGTCGAGTCGGGGCGGCACTTGCTCGACGTGGGGCCGGAACGGAGAGCCGCCGGTGGTGCGAATCTCGCGTGGACATCGTCGGCGTCCCTGGAAGTTTCGCGCCAGCGCCGTTGGCGGTGGCTCATGCCCGTCGGCGTCGGCGCGCTCGCGGGCATGGCGGTGCTCTTCTGGCTGCGAATGGCGGCGGATCGGGCGGACGATGGAGAGAAGCCTACTCGGGCCGAGCCTTCGATGGCAGCGCCGTCACCGCCGCCGGCACCGCCTCTGCCGGCGGTCGCGGTTCAGGCGACAGCTCCAGCGAAACCGGCGGCAGCACCACGCGCGACGATCTCGGGGGAAGACCAGGCGAGCGGCGCTGCGCCCAAGACGCGTTCGCCGGCTCCGGCCAATCGCGGGGTCGAGCCCGCGCCCGCGAAGAAGACGGATCATCTCGGTCTGGCCCGAGAAGCCTTCAACGCCCGTGATTGGGCGCGCGCACTCGACGAAGGAAAGCGTGCCGTGGCTGGGGGAGGCGGCGCGGAGGCACGTGCCGTGGTCGGCAACACCTTGTTCAAGATGGGCAAATTCCCCGAGGCAGAAGCGGAGTACCAGAAGGCACTGGCTCTCGAACCGGGTAACGCGCTTCTGCGTGACCGCGTGAGCATTGCGCATGCACGCGCGCAGGATGCGCAAGGTGCACAAGGCGACGTAGACCGCAAATCCGCCAAAGAACCTTGACTGCGCTCTCGGGATCGGAAGAATCCGCGCATGGTCTTGCGCAGGTCATGCATTGCCGCAGTCGTTTGGTTGCTCGTCGGCGGCCTCGGGCCTGCCCGCGCCGCTTCGCCCGAGCAGCAGCGGATGGTCGTGGTCGCCGCGATCACCGGCGGCGAGTTGTCCGCCAACGGACAAGAGCGACTGCAAAAGGAGATCGCAGACGTGGCCGCGCGCAACGGGCTTTCGCTCGTGCCGACCGAGTCGCTGCCGGATCGGTTGCAGCATTGCGAGATCCCCGGCTGCCTCGCGCAAGTCGCCGCCGCGTCGGGTGCGATGCTTGTGCTTGCGGTTGATGCGCACTTTGCCAAGGAAAGCTTCAAGCTGACGGTGGCGCTGTGGAACGCCGATGAAGGCAAGCTGCTCGGCAAAGATACTCGGGACTGTCCGATTTGCGATGAACAAGATTTGTGGGGAACGGGCGCGCTTCTCACGCAAGGATTGCTCGATCGCTACGCGCGGCAGGCGCAAGTGTCGCACGCGGCCCCGGTTGCGGCCACGACCGTGACCCCAGCAGGTGCTTCGACGACGACGCCTGCACGAGACGATGGCGGAGACTCCGGGAACATGGCGGTCTACTCGGGACTTGGCTTGGTGGTGGCCGGGCTGGCCACGGCGGCGGCTGGCACCTACTACATCAGCGTCGACGGAAAATCTGCCTGCACGAACTGCGATCGGGTGCGCGACACGCGCAAGTACGGGCTGCCCACGGCGATCGTCGGCGGCGTGGTCGCCGCAGGTGGCGCCGGGCTCTTGACTTGGGCGTTCTGGCCGCGCCAAGCGCAGGTGAGCGTCGGGCTCATGGGCTTGCAACTTGCGGGGAGGTTCCAGTGAGCTGGCGTTGCACGCTGCGAGTCTCGGCTGCCCTGAGTCTGGCGCTTGCGCTGATGTCCGGCTGCGATGCCACACGGTTGGATCATCGGACGTGCTGGCAAGACGAACACAACTGCAACCCGGGATTCTTTTGCGACCAATCGACCCATCAGTGCATGCCTGGCATGCCCGGTGTCGATGGTGGTGCGGACACCCGTGCAGACGCGTCCATTCCCGATGTGCCCGTTGCCTACGATGGCCGTGTCGACGCCTACACCAATCCCAACGCCGACACTGACACCGACGCCGCGAAGGATGCACCCTTGTCCTCCCCGCTCGACAGCGCGGGCGAAGCGAGCCCTGCCTTCGACAGTGCTGCCAGCTCTTCTGTCGATGCTGTCATGGACGTCGCCGTCGAGGCGCGCGCCATCGATGCGGCCGGTACGTGTGGTAACGACAACGACTGTCTTTCAGCCGAGGCGCGCTTCTGCGTGCAAGGCCTCTGCGTCGCGTGCAAGACCGCCGCAGAATGCGGGGGCGGCTCGCCGGTTTGCTCCGCTGCGCACGCGTGTGTCTCCTGTGCGGCCGCCCTTGCCGGCTGTCCCTCGACCACGCCGGCGTGCGATGTCGCCTCAGGGCAGTGCTTCGAGTGTTTGGCCAACAGCGATTGCGCCGGCAAGTCAGGCAAGTCGTTCTGCACGAACCGCAAGTGCGGCGAATGCGCGACCAGCACGGATTGCACGGCGACGAGCAAGCCGATTTGCGACACTTCTGCCAGTTCCTGTGTCGCGTGCACAACCGACAGCCAGTGCCAAGCGAAGGGCAGCGGCGCGGGCGTCTGCCTTTCCGACGGTCATTGCGCCACCAGTGCGGAAACCGTGTACGTCGGCCGCACGACCATCGGCTCGTGCAGCGACACGGTCGAAAGCGCGGGCTCGCTAGAGTCGCCATTCTGTACGGCGAGCAAGGCGATCGCTGCGGGCACGTCGGTGGTGATCGTCCTCAATAGCCTGGCCGACAGCTTTGCGCTGGGTGTGCTGGCCGCGCCGCTGGTCATCGTCGGTCGCAACGGCGTTGTCACCGCGCGTGCCGATACCGACGGCATCCGATTGATCGCGGGTGATCTTTCGCTGCGTGGTCTTAGCATCACGGGAAACCCGTCGTCGAGCCAAGGCATCGGCCTCGATGTTCCGGCCACCACGCTAGGGTCCGCCACGCTTCACATCGACGGCTGTACCATTTCGAAACATGCCGCCGGCGGTATCTTCCTGTCGAACGCAGCGTTCGACATTCGCAACAGCGCCATCGTCAACAACGGCTCCGGGCAAACGGGCGACGGCACTGTCTGGTCCGGCATCCGCGTCGATAAACTACCGACCAGCGGCCCGACGACGCTTGGTCTCGTCACCATCAGCGACAACGCCTCCACGGGGCTGTCCTGTGCGGCGGCCATCCAAGGTCAAGGCGTGCTCGCCACCGGCAATCCGACCAACATCACCACCAGCTGTGGCTTCGTGGCGTGCGCAGCGGCCAGCACCAGCTGCGGCTCGCAGCTTTAGATGCCTTGGGTGCGGCCGGCCCGACCTTGACAACCGACATTCGAGCGTGAACTTTACAGCCGAGGTCTCCCATGATTCGAACTTTCGTTCTCGCGACGCTCGTCGCGGGATTGCTCTTCTCGCTCGTTACGCTCGCGGAAGGTTTGGTGCCGCCGCCCGGTTACAAACCCGATAAGAAAATCAAGCGACTTTTCGAGGCCAAATGCGCTACGTGCCACGGCGACGACGGTCATGCCAAGACGGAGCTTGGTCTCGAGATGGGCATCGCCGACATGACCAAAGGCGCGTACTGGAAGGATCTGACGCTCGAAGGCGCTCGCAAATCCGTGCTCGAGGGAATCAAGCGTACGGTTGAGGGCAAGGAACAAGAGATGAAGCCGTTCAAAGATCGTCTGACGCCCGAGCAGGTCGATGCGCTCGTGATCTATTCCGCTTCGCTGAAAAAGTAGCCGGCAGCGGGACTCGATGCCTGATACAATTAGTGCCAGACGTAACAGGGGAACTCGAAGCAGCTCAACATGGCGACTCCAGGGGTAGGCGAGGATATCGAGGATATCTGCACACGTTGCGGGGACACCTGGCACGTTGTGATGGCCAAAATTGGTGAACGTGTCGCCAAGGTGGTGTGCAAGCTGTGCGGAAGCCAGCACAACTACCGTGGCGAGAAGAATGCGCCTGCGCCCAGCAGCGGCGGCTCCAGCTCCAGCTCGTGGGGACGGCCACGTCGCCGGAAGACGCGCGGCTCGGCCACGCCGGCGCCGCAAATGGCGGATTTCGATCCATCGAAGCCACCGCGCGGGTATTCACCGAAAGACTCGTATCTTGCCGGCGAGAGAGTCATCCACGCGTCCTTTGGCGTGGGTGTGGTGGCCAGCATTCCCGGGCCGGGCAAGGTCGACGTCCAGTTCCCCAGCGGAGCGCGCACCCTGGCGTGCGCCAAGGTGACCGCGCACCTCGAGCGGCCAGTTGCCGTGACCAACCTTTCGGTCCCCGATAGCCCGTCGCCCAGCAAGGCCGGCTCGGGCCGCGACTAACCTACCCGCGTGCGTCCGGCGGTTCTGCGTACCGGCGAGCTGTTCGAGGCCACCTGCTCGGCGCTGGACGACGACGGCAGTGGCGTGGCCGAAATGACCATCGGCCAAGAATCGCTGCGCGTGCACATCGCCGGTGTCCTGCCCGGCGAGCACGTGCGCGCCTGCCTCGACCATGTTTCGGTGCATCGCCGCGGTAGTTGGCGCGAAGCCTGGGCATCTTTGCGCGAGATTCTGTCGCCGTCGTCAGAGCGCGTGGCCGCGGTTTGTCCGGCGTACGGCGCCTGCGGCGGCTGCACGTTGATGGCGCTCGCGTATCCCGCGCAGCTAGCGTTGAAGACGGAAAAAGTGCGCGCCGAGTTGGCCCAGCACGAGGCACTGGCGGCGTTGTCCGTCGAGGCGTGTGCACCTTCGCCGCGGGTGCTCGGTTATCGCAACCAGGCCAAGTACGTTTATGGTCGTGAGCGCGCTTCGGGACGGCCGGTGCTTGGCGGCTTCGCGCCTCGCTCGCACGACCTGGTGGATCTGACCGCCTGCCAGCTGGTCGAGCCGGTTCTCGACGAAGCACGGGGAGCCCTTTTGGCGATTCTGGTCGAGCGATCCGTCGATCCGTTCGACGAGATCCGCCGCACCGGTTTGCTTCGCTATGCGATCCTGCGCGCGACCGCGGCCGGACAGATCATGGCGACCCTCGTGGTCGCTCGCAACCCATCGTTCGATGCCGTTGCGATCGCCGCAGCCTTGCGCGAGCGCTGCCCCGCGGTGGTTTCTGTCGTGCTCAACGTGAACAGCGGCACTGGCAATGCGCTCTTCGGCGAAGCGGAAACGCAGCTCTCGGGCCCTTCCACGGTGGAAGACACGATCGGCGACGTTCGCGTTCGGCTGTCGTCGCGTTCGTTCTTCCAAGCCAATCGCGGCGTTGCTTCCTCGATCTATCGAGCCATCGCCGCGTCGGTTCCCGAGGGCATCGCCTGTGCCGTCGATGCCTACGCGGGGGCCGGCGGCATCGCGCTTTCCCTGGCGGCCAAAGCGCGCGAGGTCGTCGCGATCGAAGCAAGTGCCGCCGCTACAGGGGCTGCTACCGATTTCCTGGCCGAGGGAAGTATGGGCCGCATTCGTACCGTGACCGGTGATGCTGGCACTTGTTTGGAGCAGATCGCGAGCGCGGATACGGTTGTCCTCAATCCGCCGCGCAAAGGCTGTGATGAACGTGTCCTCGCCGCGCTCGCACGCTTGCGTCCGCCGACGCTTCTTTATCTGAGCTGCAATCCTCGCACGCTGGCCCGTGATCTTGCGCTGCTGGTCAGCGCGGGTGCGAAGGTCGTGCGCGTTTCACCCTTCGATATGATGCCCCACACGTCCCACGTCGAGACCCTGACCGTCCTGCGCTTCTGATTAGACGGGGGCGGGCGCTCCGGCATGGGCGCGCTTCGACGCCCAGTAGAGAACGACGGCGCCGAGAACGAGCAAGGCGATCGAGCTGTACTGTCCTGGCGTAAGGCCAAAGTAGCGAGCGTCGTCCCAACGAAGGGTATCGAGCAGGAAGCGAATGGGCGCGTAGACGACGGCGATCAGCCCGACAAAAAAGCCCGGGACACGGCCTTTGCCTCGCCCCAGCCGCCAAAACAAAAGGGCGAGCGGAATGGTCAATAGCATCTCGTCGAGCCCGAGATTGTGGCGAATGACGTGGTCCGTATACATTTCCGCCAGAAAGAATTTCGTTTCGTAGCCGGGGTGATCAAACGCGAAGGCACAGCCAGCCCGGCCGAAGACCCAGGCAAGAGGAAAGACGTAAGCGATGAGGTCGAGGTATTTCCATCCTTGGGGGCCTCGCACTTGTCGCTTCACGAACCAAATGGCGACCAAGGTGCCGCCAAGGATGCCGCCAAACGAGCTGATGCTTTGCCAGATGTAGAGCAGCTTGAACGGATTGGCGAGGACCTCGCGCGGGTAGTAGGCGAGCTGATCGAAGATGTGCGCCGAGATGAAGCCGATGATGACCATGCGCATGGCGAGGCGTTCGGCGAGCACCGGATCGAGACCGGTGGCGGCGGCGCGCTGCCGGATGACCCGGAAGGCGAGCAGAATGCCGCTGGCGACCAGCACTCCAAAGGCATGGATGGTGATGGGACCGAGATGGAATTGGGGCTGGGCGATGTACGGAATCACGGGCGTTCTCCCTGCGAAGGAACGAAATGGCGACGGGTCCACTCTGCCATGGCGATTCCGGCGGCTACGGTGACAGGAAAGGAATTGTTGATGCCGTACATGGGGATAGCGACGACTTGATCCGCGGCGAGGACGAGCGAGCTTGGCACGCCGGTCGTTTCGCTGCCGAAAACCATCAGGCACTCTTCGGGAAGGTCGGCGTGCCACAGGTCGACGCGCGCATGCTCGCGCTCGAACACGACCATGGGCATGCTGCGCTCGCGCGCCCACGGAATCAGCGATTCTTCGTCGGGCAAGTACACAACGTTCTCGTAGCGTTGCATGCCCATGGCAGCACGCTCGTAGAACGGCTCGTCGCCGACCAGGACGATTTGCTTGACGAGAAACGAATGCGCGACGCGGATGATGGCGCCCACGTTGAACGGGTTGCGCGCGCGCAAGATGGCAATGCTCAGCGGGCGGCGCAGCGGCTCAAGGCTGGCCTTCACCTCATCGAGCGACATGTCGAAACCGGGGACCTTCATCGAAGGGCGGAGTGTACGCATTTTAGGGGCGAAAGTCGCGGGAAGTACGCGGCCGCCGCCGCTAGGCCTACCGAGCTGGGCGCGACAGAACGCTCAGCCGCTGACCTTGGCGATTTACGACAACGATTTCCATCGGCATAATCCCGAGAGCGTGCGTGGCGCAGGATAGGCACGGGTCGTAGCAGCGGATGGCGGCCTCGACCCGGTTGAGCGCGCCTTCGTGCACGTTGTTGCCGTCGACATACTGGCGGGCGACGTCGAGAATGGCCTGATCCATCGACGGATTGTTCTGGCCCGTGGCGATGAGCAGGTTGACCTTGGTCAGGTTGCCGCCGTCGTCGACTTGGTAGTGGTGAAAGAGAATTCCGCGGGGTGCTTCGGTGCAGCCGACGCCTTGGCTGCGGTTGCGGCCGGCGGTGACCATCAGGTCGGTGCCGGTGATGGTGGGCGAATCGAGCAGATCGCGGATCATCTCGACGGCGGCCAGCACTTCGATGAGGCGCGCGTAGTGGAAGTACATCGATCCGTGGACCGGCTTGTTTCCGGTCAGCGCCTTGTACTCTTCGAATTCGCGTTGGGCCAGCGGCGTGGTCATACGCGTGACGATGTTGAGCCGGGCCAGCGGGCCGACGCGATAGAAGCCTTTGCCTTCGCCGAAAGGCTTGTAGTACGGGTATTTCAGGTACGACCAGTCGATCGGCTTTTCGGCGATGAAATCGAGGTATTTGTCGGGGTCGAGTTGGTCGGCGACGATGCCACCGTCGGCGTCCACCACGCGGATGCGGCCGTCGTAGATTTCGTATTCGCCGTCGGGACCGACCAGGCTCATGAACATGGTCTTGGCCGGAGCGAAGCTTTCGACCATGGTCCGGTTTTCGCCCATCCACTTCTTGAGGATCGCGAGCGCCATCTGCGCGGTCTCGAGCACCTCGGGGTACCAGGCCAGCAGCGCCTGCCGCTCGGTTTCGCGCAGGCCGAAGGCCATGCCGCCGGCACACACGCCCATTACGTGGATGCGCTTGCCGGTGATCCTCTGGGAAATGTCTTGGCCGAAACCGCGCAGGCGAATGCCTCGACGGGCGATGTCGGGGAATTTGTCGGCCAAGCCAATCACGTTGCGGGTAGCCGGGTCGGAATCGAAGCCGAGCAAGAAGTCCGGCGCAGACAAGTGAAAGAACGACAGCGCGTGCGACGAGATGAACTGTCCCAGCTGGATCAGCCGACGCAGCTTCTCGGCGGTGGCGGTGATGGCCACGCCCATGATCCGCTCACCCGCTTTCGACGAAGCGATGGCGTGCGAGTGCGGACAGATGCCGCAGATGCGCGCCGTGATCACCGGCATTTCGGTGAACGGTCGACCTTCGCAGAACTTTTCGAAGCCGCGAAACTCGCTCGTGTGAAAGCGCGCCTTTTCGATCTTGCCGTCATCGTCCAGCTGAAGCGTGATCTTGGCGTGCCCTTCGATACGGGTGACCGGATCGATGGCGACGATTCGGCGCGACTCAGCCATAATGGTCAACTCCTCCCAGGTCGAGCACCGGAACGCGATCCTGCAGAAGCTCGCTGGTGACGTGGAAGATCGCGTCGGCCGACGGCGGACAACCGGGAAGGAAGTAGTCCACTTTCACGTATTCGTGCAGCGGTCCCACGCGCTCGATGAGCTTGGGCACGTTGGGATCCGTCGGGACGTGACCGGTAATGTTACTCTCGGCCTCGACGTACGAGCGGCGCAGGCACTCGTCCTTGGTGAAGCGCATGCGGACCATCAAGATGTTCGCAGTGACGGCGCAGTCGCCGAGCGAAACCAGGATTTTGGATCGCTGTCGAATCGTGCGAATGCTGTGCTGGTGCTCTTCGTTGTAGATGCCGCCCTCGACGAGGGCCACGTCGCATTCCGGAAATTCCTTGGTGTCGACGATCGGACATTTCACGATGTCGGCCAGCTTGGCGAGCTCCAGGATGCGCTCGTCCATGTCGAGCAGGGACATGTGGCAGCCCGAGCAGCCGCCGAGCCACACGGTGGCGAGCCTCTTCTTGCTCATGCTCCGACCTTCCGCTTGGCCACCAGCTGGGAAATCAGCAAAGGCCGCTTGCGCAGGAATCCTTGGTTCGCGTCCTTCGGCCACAGCGCACCCGTCGGACAAACCTGCACGCACTTGCCACAGGACGTGCATGTGTCGGATTCGCCCCAGGGTTGGTTGTAGTCGGAAATCAGCCGCGACTCGATACCGCGACCCATGATATCCCAGGTGTGCGCGCCTTCGACCTCGCTGCACACGCGCACGCAGCGCGTACAGAGGATGCAGCGGTTGTCGTCCTGGATGAAATCGGTGTGGCTGGCGTCGGCGTCGCACGGCGGATACAGGTACGGGTAGCGCACGTGATCCATGCCAACCGCATAACCCATGTCCTGCAATTCACAGTTGCCGTTGGCGATGCAGACGGCGCACACGTGGTTGCGCTCGGCAAAGAGTAGTTCGGTGATCATGCGCCGGTAGTTGTCGAGCTTTGACGTTCGGGTCTTGATTTTCTGGTTCGGCGCTGCGGTTGTCGTGCATGATGGCAGAAGCTTGGGCACACCTTCGATCTCCACCAGGCACAGCCGGCACGCGCCGACGTCGGTCAAGCCGTCGAAATGGCACATGGTCGGAATGTGGATGTCGTGGCGCTTGCAAACCGACAGAATCGTTTCGCCCTGCTCCGACGTACACGGCTTGTCGTCGATGGTCACGGGAAAGGCAGGCATCAGGCAGTCTCCTTGGGCGAGGCCACGGACGCTGATCCGCTGGTCATCTTGCAGACGCCGGCGGGACAGCGCTTTTCTTGGATGTGCGCCAGGTATTCGTCGCGGAAATAGCGCAGGGTCGACAGCAGCGGATTGGGCGCCGACTGGCCAAGGCCGCAGAGGCTCGCCTCCTTCACCATGGGCGCCAGCTCTTCCAGCAGCTCCAGGTCTCGCATGGTGCCGCGCCCCGTGCAGATCTTGGTCAGCATGGCGTGCATCTGCTTGGTGCCCACCCGGCACGGGACGCACTTGCCGCAGGATTCTTCCATGCAAAACTCGGTGAAGAAGCGAGCCACGTCGGGCATGCACGAGTGCTCGTCCATGACGATGAGGCCGCCGGATCCCATGATAGTGCCGACCGCCTGAAGAGCGGCGTAGTCCATCTTGGTGTCGAGGTGCTGCTCGGGAATGCAACCGCCCGACGGTCCGCCGGTTTGCGCCGCCTTGAATTTGCCGCTGCCCTGGATGCCGCCGCCGATATCGAAGAGCACTTCACGCAAGGTAATGCCGATGGGCACTTCGATGAGCCCCGTGTTGTTGATCTTGCCCGATAGCGCGAACACCTTCGTGCCTGCTGCCTTGGGCATGCCCAGCTCGCTGTACCACTCGCCGCCGCGGTCGATGATCGGCGGAACGTTGGCGTAGGTCTCGACGTTGTTGATGAGCGTCGGCTTGCCCCACAGGCCGCGCTCGGCGGGATAGGGTGGGCGCGGGCTCGGCAGGCCGCGCTTGCCTTCGACGGAGGCGATGAGGGCGGTCTCTTCGCCGCACACGAAAGCGCCGGCGCCGATGCGGATCTCGACGTCGAAGCCGACGCCGCTTTCAAAGAGGTTGGCCCCGAGCAGCCCGAGCTTCTTGGCTTGCTTGATGGCGATTTCCAGGCGCTTGATGGCCAGCGGATATTCGCCGCGCACGTAGAGGTAGCCTTTGCTCGCGCCGACCGCGTAGGCGGCAATGGCCATGCCTTCGAGCACGCGATGCGGATCGCCTTCTAGCACCGAGCGATCCATGAACGCGCCGGGATCGCCTTCGTCACCATTGCAGATGACGTATTTCTCGTCGCCCACGTACTTGTAGACGGTTTCCCACTTGAGCCCGGTGGGATAACCGGCGCCGCCGCGGCCGCGCAGCCCGGACTGTTTCATTTCAGCGATCACGTCTTCGCGGCTCATGGTGGATACGGCTTTGCGCAGAGCTTGGTAGCCGCCCACGCTGATGTAGTCCTCGATGTCCTCGGGATTGATGACGCCACAATTCTCGAGGACGACCTTCACTTGCTTTCTGAAGAAGTCGCTTTGCCGCGAGTCCAGCGTGGCCTCTTGGGTGGTGCCGGCAAAGAGCAACATGCTCTGCACCGGCTCGCTTTTTACAAGATGCTCGTCGACGATCGCGGTCGCGTTTTCCGGCGTGACCTTTTGGTAGATGGTGCTTTCGGGCTGGACCAGAACCAGCGGACCCTGGTTGCACGCGCCCATGCAACCCGACGGAATGACCTCGACTTCCATGGCGAGGTTCTTGTCGGTCACGTGTTTTTTCAAGCTGGCAAGGACGCCTTCGGCGTTGATCGAAAGGCAGCTGGCACCCGAGCAGACGCAGAGCCGTCGCTTCTTGGCAGCCTTGCGCGCGTTGGCCTTCTCCGCGATGGCTTTCAGCTCTTGCAGGCTCATGACGCCACCTTGCCCAGCTTGTCGCGCAGGATTTGCGTGACCTCGTCGGCTTTCACCTTGCCCAGGATTTCTTCGTCGAACGTTACGGCAGGCGCCAGCCCGCAGGCGCCGATGCAGCGGGCAGTTTGCAGGCCCAGCTTATTGTCCGTGGTCGTGCCGCCGGCCCGGACGTCGAAGTCCGCCTCGATTCGGTCGATCAGTCCCTGCGCTCCCTTCACGTAACAGGCCGTCCCCGTACAAACCAGACAGTTGTGCTCGCCTTTCGGCTTGAGCGAGAAGAAATGGTAAAAGGTCACCACGCCGTAGGCGCGACTGGGCGGCACCTTCAGCTCGGAGGCGATGAAGTGGATGATGTCGAGTGGAAGGTAGCCGTACATCCCTTGCGCGGCATGCAGCGCCTGGATGAGTGCGTCCGGCTTGTGTCCCAGGCCGCGCAGGACCGTGCTGAGGCGTTTGATTCGTGGCGAATTGCGGTTCGGCTCGCCAATCTGGTGGGCGTGGTTGGTCGCCGGGATCATGCGCGGACACCATAGCAGGTGTGTGTCTAAAGGGGATGAAAGAAGTCCGCTTTCGAAGTCGGCCACGCCAGCTCGCCTGGCATCGGGCTTGCTCGCGATTCGGACCGAGACCGGCCGGAAGAACACCGGTCGTGTTTCGACAACGAATCGAGGAGGAAACCATCATGAATAAGTCATCCGAATCGGAAAGCAGCGTGTCCAGAGAAGCTCCGTGGCAGGTCGCCGCGGGAGCATCGGCGCAACGTTCGCCATCGCAGCAACAATCGAGCGGCCAGACGCGGTCGCAGTCGTCGTCACAGACGAGCAGCGCCAGCGCCGAAAGTGATGAACAGTTCGATCCGGTGTGCGGAATGTCGGTGGACGTCAACGACGAGCTGGTCGAACACTACGAACACAACGGCAGGACTTACTACTTCTGCTCCTCGGATTGCCGACAGCGATACGAAGCTTCGCCCGACGACTTCGAGGTTTGAAGCAGCCGGTTCGCCTTGTCTTTCATTGCGGCATTGGAGTTGCAGCCGATGCGGCCATGGCGTCGCGAATCGAGGACTATGCCCTCATCGGTGACACGCAGACGGCCGCGCTGGTCGGCCGCGACGGTTCGATCGATTGGATGTGCGTGCCACGTTTCGATTCAGGCGCTTGTTTTGCCGCGCTCTTGGGAGATCCGTCGCACGGCCGCTGGCAACTAGCACCGAGCAGTGTTGAGTCGCTTCGCATTTCTCGGTGTTACCGCGAAGGAACGCTCGTGCTGGAAACGACCTTCGAAACGGACGCCGGCACCGTGCGAATTGTCGATTGCATGGGCCAGCGCGACCGCGGGCTTCGTCTCTTGCGTCTGGTGGAAGGTGTTCGAGGTGAAGTGCCCATGCACGTCGAGCTCATCATTCGCTTCGATTATGGATCCATCGTGCCCTGGGTCGTGCAGCTTCCGGAAGGTCGGTTGCGCGCCATCGCGGGTGCCGACGCTCTCGTGTTCGATGCCGGAGTGCCAACCCGCGGTGAGGGCTTGACCACAGTCGCGGATTTCGTCGTGCACGCCGGGCAGAAGGTACCGTTCGCGCTCACGTGGCATCGATCGCACGAGCCAAGCCCGGCGCCTATCGAGGTCGAATCCGCCATTCGCGACGTCGAGACGTGGTGGAGAGACTGGTCGTGCCGCTGCAACTACATGGGTGACTGGCAACCGGAAGTTCGCGCGTCGCTCGTTACTCTGAAGGCGCTCAATTATTCACCGACGGGTGCCATGGTCGCCGCGGTGACAACGTCGCTGCCGGAGTTTCCAGGTGGGGTGCGCAACTGGGATTATCGCTACTGTTGGCTGCGCGATGCCACCTTCATCCTCTATGCGTTTCACTTGGCGGGCTACCGAGACGAAGCCGTTGCTTGGCGTGATTGGCTCTTGCGGGCCGTCGCAGGCGATCCGGCTAGGCTGCAGATCATGTACGGCGTAGCGGGCGAGCGCCGCTTGCCCGAGTCGACCCTGGATTGGCTGCCGGGTTACGAAAGCTCGCGTCCGGTGCGCACCGGCAACGCTGCGGTGAACCAGCTCCAACTCGACGTGTACGGCGAAGTGACCGATGCGCTTTTCCAAACCTATCGCGCGGGTTTGCCTCCCGATCCGACGTCGTGGCGGTTGCAGCTGGCGCTTCTCGATTTTCTCGAAGGCTCGTGGAAGGAACCCGATGAGGGACTTTGGGAAATTCGTGGACCGCGCCAGCACTTCACTCACTCGAAAGTCATGGCGTGGGTGGCTTTCGACCGCGCCGTGAAATCGATCGAAGCACAACAATTGCCGGGCCCCGTCGAGCGCTGGCGAAAGCTGCGCGACCACATCCACGCCGACGTTTGTGCTCACGGCTACAGTGCCGAGAAACAAGCCTTCACGCAGGCGTACGGCTCGCCCCATCTCGACGCCAGCCTGCTGCTCATTCCTCAAGTCGGCTTTTTGACCGCGGACGATCCCAGAATGGTCAGCACGGTGGCCGCCATCGAGCGCGAGCTTCTGCGCGACGGCTTCGTCATGCGCTATCCGACCGTGGGTCAGGACGGCTTGCCAGCTGGCGAGGGCGTCTTCCTCGCATGCAGCTTTTGGTTGGCGGACTGCTACGCGCTCATGCATCGCATGGCCGATGCGCGCTCGCTCTTCGAAAAGCTGCTCTCCCTGCGGAACGACGTCGGTCTTCTGTCGGAGGAGTACGACCCTGTCCATCATCGACAGCTGGGAAATTTCCCGCAGGCATTTTCGCACGTCGGTTTAGTGAACACGGCATTCAACCTCACGCCGGCCTCCACGCAGCCGGCTCGCCACCGTCGGGAATGAAGGACGGGCGCACTGGCTTCCTAGCCCGCCCGAAACGGAGCGCGCAGCCGCCGCCCGGAAGATCCTTGGGCAGGACGGCTGCGCGTTTTCGCTACAGCATGGTCAGTGAGCCGCCGGGCAATCGCAAGTCCTGGCGGCTCACGCGCGTCAGCCTACCAGGCGGTGAAGTAGGCCCACGAGTAGTTGCCGGCGGTGGTCTGGATGCAGTAGCCACCGTTTCGCTTGGCGGGCACGGACGACCAGTTGCCGCCCGTGCAGGATTCCGTGGTTCCGTTGACCTGCAGGCTGCGCGGACTAACGAAATTGCCGCAGTTTCCGCCGTTGATGGCGGACGTGGTTTGATAGCAGACCGCGCCCGTTCCCAGATTGCCCGACTGGAAGCTGCCGTTGATGGTGATGTTCACCGGGTTGGTGCACAGCCCGCTGCAAGGCGTGGTGCCAGCCGGGTTTACGGTGATGGCGATGTCGTCCGTGGCGGACAGCACGCTGTCGCTGGCGGTGAGGCGAAGCACGTAACTGCCCGAGGCCGAGAACGTCGCCGTGGTGGACGGTGCACTGGCATTGGCGAAGGTGACGGTGCCTGGGCCGCTGACCTTGGACCAGGTGGTGGTCACTTTGGCGGGCGGATTGGGTAACCCGTCGTCCGTCGCCGTGCCCACGAGGCTAGCGGTGGCGGGCAGGGTGATGGTCTGGTCTGGCCCCGCATTTACAACCGGCGCCTTGTTTGTCGGCGCGGCGTTGACGGTGACAACGATGTCATCGGTGGACGAGAGCGCGCTGTCGCTGGCCGTGAGGCGGAGCGTGTAGCTTCCCGCAGCCGAGAAAGTGGCGGTCGTCGAAAGCGCGCTCGCATTGGCGAAGGTGACGGTGCCGGTGCCGCTGACCTTGGACCAGGTGGTGGTCACCTTGGCGGGCGGATTGGGTAGCCCGTCGTCAGTAGCTGTACCCACAAGGCTAGCAGTGGCGGGCAGAGTGATGGTCTGGTCTGGCCCCGCATTTACGACCGGCGCCTTGTTCGTCGGCGCGGCGTTGACCGTGACAACGACGTCATCGGTGGACGAGAGCGCGCTGTCGCTGGCCGTGAGGCGGAGCGTGTAGCTGCCGGCGGCCGAGAAGGTAGCGGTCGTCGAAAGCGCGTTGACGTTGGCGAAGGTGACCGTGCCGGGGCCGCTCACCGAGGACCAGGTGGTAGTCACTTTGGCGGGCGGATTGGGCAGTCCGTCGTCGGTGGCGGTACCTGCCAAGTTGACGGCAGCGGGCAGCGTGATGGTCTGGTCCGGGCCCGCGTTCACCACCGGCGCTTTGTTCGTCGGCGCGGCGTTGACGGTGACAACCACGTCATCGGTCGACGAAAGGGCGCCGTCGCTCGCCGTGAGGCGGATCGTGTAGACACCCGCGGCTGAGAAGGTGCACGAGGTCGAGAGCGCGTTGTTGGGGTTGCAGCTGACGGCACCCGGTCCGCCGATCATCGACCACGCAATGGTCAGTGCGCCGGGCGGGTTGGGCAGGCCATCGTCGGTGGCGGTGCCCACGAGGCTCGCCGCTGCGGGCAGGGCAATGGTCTGGTCTGCACCTGCGTTCACCACCGGTGCTTGGTTGGTGGGCGACGCCGGATTGACGGTGACATTGATGTCATCGGTGGCGGTTAGGGCGCTGTCGCTGGCCGTCAGGCGAAGGACGTAGTTGCCCGCAACCGAGAACGTGGCCGTCGTGGCGGGTGCGCTCGGATTGGTGAAGGTGACGGTGCCAGGTCCACTGACCTTGGACCAGGTGATGGTCAAGACGCCGGGAGGATTGGGCAAACCGTCGTCGGTAGCCGTGCCCACCAGGCTCGCGGCCGCAGGCAAGGTGATGGTCTGATCGGGCCCCGCATTGACCGTCGGTGCTTGGTTGGCGGGCGTCGGATTCACGATGACGTTGATGTCGTCGCTCGTCGACAGCACGCTGTCGTTGGCGGTCAGCCGCAGGACGTACGTGCCCGCGGTTGAGAAGGTCGCCGTGGTCGAGGCAGCGCTGGCATTGGCGAAGGTGACGGTTCCTGGTCCGCTGACCACGGTCCACGCGATGGTCAGGGTACCGGGAGGATTGGGCAAACCGTCGTCGGTGACCGTTCCGACCAAGTTGGCGGCGGCGGGCAAGGCGATGGTCTGATCAGGCCCCGCGTTGACCGTGGGCGCGCTGTTGGAGACTCCGCCCGCGAAGGCCAGCACCTGAACATCGTCGACCAGGAAGCCAGCGTACGAATTGGCGACACTGTCGACGGTATCAAAGCCGACCCGCACGCGCAGCGTGGCCGTGGTCAGCCCTGCGAAGAGGGAGGTCAGATCTACCTCCAGCGACTGCCAGGCAGCCGTTCCGTCTTGAAGGACGACGCCGGTTCCGCTGTTGCTAGCGACGATGGAATAGCTGCCACCATTGATGGACACCTGGACCGTCGCCTTGTCGTACGTCGAGAGCTTCTCGGTGCCGAGGAAGTACTTGAGGTGCAACTTGACCGATGAGGTATCCGTGATGGAAACCAACGTCGACGTCGCGGTTCCGGCATCGGTCACACTGTTGGCATAGGTGCAGCTCGAATCGATACCGAAGTAGAGGCTGCTGGGCGTCGAGTGCCCGCTCTGGGTGGACGCGCAGCTCGTACTTACGTGCCACAGATTCGTCGATTCGGTGCCGAGCGAGAACGTCCCGATGCCGCTGTCGAACGTCTCGGTGTAGATGGGCTGCGGAACGCCCACCTGAAGGTGGACGGTCCGGGTGGTCGAGCCCACGCCATCGGTGAGGTTGGTGAATTGCAGGGTGGCATCGTAGCCGCCTTTGGCCAGGCTGGCGGCAGCGGCTTGGTCGATGGTAACCGTGACCTGCACGGAAGAACCGAGGGCAATCTGGCCCGAGGGATTGGTGAGGGTCAACCACGGTGCCGCCGCGACTAGGGACGCCTGGTAGTTCATCTGAGCGCTAGGGCCCTGGTTGGCAACGGTGTAGGTCATGCTGGCGGGTGCGAAGGGGCCGCCGACCGGACCTTCCGCGACCAGCGTTGTGGTCGGGCTGACGTTCATGCCGGTGAGGATGGGCGGGCAGGAAAGGCCGTGCGCCGAGAATCCGGAGCAGATCTCGTTGTAGTGTGGCGTGCCGTTGTTGATGTTGCCGTCGTCATCGTCGAGGGTGAGCATGTCGATGGCAATCTGCGCGTTGATGCCCGTCCCGGTGTGCACCAGGATGGAGCTGAGAGTCAACTTGTTGATGAAATCGACATAGGTGTCCGGGTGGGTGACCGCCAGGTTCTTACGGATGCTCCAGACGATGCCGGACATCAGCTGGCCGCAGTCGTGCGCTTCGCTGCCGCAGCTCGAACAAGACGTGGCGGAGTATTGGCACGTATTGTCCGCATTGCGCAGCGGGGTCGTGCACTGGTTGAGGAAGAAGCCTAGGCCAAGTCCGGCATTGCCAGCGTAAAGCACGGCGACGGAGTCCGCCATGCCCTCGCCGTATTCGCCCTGTCCGCTGCCGGCCGACTCGATGATGTGGTGGCCGTATTCGTGGTGCGTGACGCTGGCGAACGACGTGTTCGTGTAGGACGACGATCCCTGACACAGGTTGAGCGAGGTGCCGTCGTACCACGCGTTGCCTGGGCAATAGCCGCTGGTGAGATTCACGTTCACCGGGAAATTGGTCTGCGTCGCGATGACTGGATAGGTGGGCAGGTACTTGAGCAGGAAGGCCCGAATCTCGTTGGTGTTGCTGTAGCCGTTGACCTGCGACATGACCAGAACATCCGTGTCGGCGCTGTTGTGGAGGAAATTCAGGCTGCCGGGCGGGGTCACGGAGCTCACCAATTGTTCAAGCGCGCCCGCGGAGTTGAACACGTCGAAGTATTGACCGCCCATCAGCGAGGTGACGTTGAGCGAGCCGGTGGCGGCCGTGTTCAGCGTGTAGTTCCCGTTGGCGTCCGCAAACGCGGACTCGCCCGTCAGGCCATCGACCTCGGCGAACGGGAAGGGCAGGGCCACCTCGGGCGCGCACTCCATGGCCACGTCCCCCTGGGTGATATTACCCGTCACTTTGCCGGTCACGGTGGCGAACGCAATCTGGCTTTCCACATGGAGTACATCGCCAGTGGTTGCATCGGCCACGAACTGCCAGCTGCCGACCGGCGTGCCTTCCGCCGTGTATCGGATCGCCATGCGCGGCTCGGCGGCGCTTTCTTCCGTGCCCGCGAAAACGATGAGCTGGGGTCGCGAGACATTCTTGAGCGCGGTCGGGGCCGCGATGGCTTGGCTCGCGAAACCGGTCGTGGCTTTCACGGCTTGCAGCGACTTGTCCAGATCCGGCGTGCGCGGGCTGAGTCCGCTTGCCGTGGAAAAATGGGACAGATCGCGCACCGTGGAGGCTGCCCATACGACGGTGTTGGTGCGATCGTTGCGGACCAGGGTCTTGAGGCCTGCGCGAAAGACTGGGATACCGTCCCTATTCTGCGTGTGGCGATAGAGCCAGAATCTGGGCTGCCCGGTCTGCTCGTCGTACATGAGGCCGATGCCCTGGACCGCGCCGGCTGCCGCCGCACGCCCCGTCGCCACGTCTTTCGCGACGAGGTCGCTCGCTGAAATCCCCATCGCCGTGGCGTAGGCTTGTTTGAAGTTGTCCACCGCTGCGGCCGGCGAAGCGCCCGTCGCCAAGGCCGTTCCGTAAAGCCGCGCCACACCTCCCGCGCTGCCATCGGTGCGCGCCGACGGAAATTGCGCGCGGATCGCCGACGACCGCGGTGCCGGTGCGGATGCGCGTTCCTCGTCGGGCTTGGGGCTCGCCGCTTTGTCGGAACATCCTGCCAAGCCGAGCGAAATCGTCGCTACTAAACTGCCGACCGTTACACTCCTCTGGAATCGCTGTCTCATGGGTACCCTCCGTTAAGTCCTAGTTGAAGGCCAAATCAGCGGACGCTGGCGGCGGCCATGAATGCGAGCCCCAACAGCAACTCGTTTCTCGCGAGCTACCACCAACGCAGCTGCGGTGAGTTATAGTTTGACGCGAAGTGAAACTGCAACCCCAATTCGCACTCGGTTCGGTCAATCAGTCGATTCGCCCAACCCAATGTGATTGCAGTCTCAGGAATTCAAGGACGACAGACGAGATGTTCTTCGATTGGCAGTGAATCGTGACCAGTTTCACGCTGCCGAGTCTGACTGTGACCGACCAGTCTGTGGTAAGGGCTTCCGCACTTTCCAACTGGAACTAGCGCAAGCGTCGCCAGAAGAGTCCGCCGGCGATGCCGAGGGCCATGGCGAGGAGCACGATGGCCCAAAACCAGCGCGTGCGGGTCAGTGTCTCGCGCGGCTGGCTCTTGTTTAGGCTGAGGTTGAGCGTGGCTTTGGACAGAATTTGCGTCTGCATCTGCGCAGCGATGCCATCCTTCGGATCGTCGTCGAGCCGCTGGCGGTAGAGTCTGCCTGCTGCAGCCAGCGTGCTTGTCTGTAAGCAGTGCTTGAGGAATTCCTCGTGGCGAGCCGTAGTACTCCACTCGGCGAGAAGGCCGCTCCACATTTCCTCGCCGCGCTCGTCGAGCGGTTCGACTTTCGGCGCACTCTCCTCGCTCCACAGCGCGAACACCAGTCCACAGCGAGGACACGACTCGGCCTCAGCTTGTCGTTTCTTGCCGCATTTCGGGCAAAGGGTCGTGTCGCTCATGTTCAACGCCCTTTCGATGATAAGCGCAAAGGCCAAAGCCTTCCAGAAGGCCACCTGCGTCCAAGCGTTGGCGGCATCGTCCGCCGTTCCGGGGCTCGGGTGCGTGAACGCTGGCCTGCTGTTCTGAGAGCCGAACGCCAGACGGTTTGGCTCGCCGAGATGATGCAGGTCTGAGTGAGTGCGATTTCTGCCGATTTTCAGGGCACAACGCGCTTTGTTGCGCAGAAACTGGAGCTCGTACTGTTGGCACAATTGAGTCTTGACTTGACTGGCTCTGGCTCGGATAGTCGCCACCGTGCCTGTCCAGGCCAAGGTGATGTCGGGAGTGGTCGAACTTGCCCGTTCCAGCCGAATCGAAGCTATCGATGCGGCACGAGGGACGGCGATGGTGCTCGTCTGCCTTTCGCACTTCGTGAGTGCCTACGCCCGAGGCAACGTGACGTCGCTGAGGTCGCTCTCTGCACTGACCCTGCTTTCTGCGCCGAGCTTCATGATCGTGAGTGGCACCTTGCTGGGGTTTTTCTTCGCAACCAGACGACAGCGATTTGCGGAGGTCGTCCGATCGTTTGCCAATCGAGGGCTTTTTCTTCTCACCATTGGTCGCGTCGCCATCTGCGGCGCCAATATCGTCTGGTCTGGCGGAATTTGGGAGTCCCTCAAATACGTCTACATCACCGATACGGTGGCTGTGAATCTGATCCTTGGGCCGTTCCTTATCCAAAAGATGCGGCCCAAGACGCGGTTAGGATTTGCGTTCGGGCTGATGCTCGTTTCCTGGTCGGTGGTGGCGTTGTGGACGCCCAGTGGATGGTTCTCCGAGCTGATCAAAGAAGTGATGGTCGGTGATTATGAGTACTCCTACCTCCGTACCCTGCACTACGCCTTCCCGTTGCTGCCCTGGTTCAGTCTGTTTTTCGCGAGCACGTGCTTGGGAGAGAAGCTCGCTGAGTACCGCTCGGGCGCGGGCATGGCCCATTGGCATGCCTACCTCACCAAGGTCGGCATTTCGAGCTTGGCCCTCGCCCTGCTGTTGAAGAGCATCTATTGGATTGGCAGACCTGGCCTTCTTAAGCTCGGCATCACCGCCGCCGACGCGTACACTTTCACGGGACTGACGCAAAAGGCACCGCCGTCCCTTCTCTACTTCCTTTGGTACGGGGGAATGGGCGTTCTCATGATTGCAGCCGTGTTCAAGCTGCAAGACTGGCCGGGATTTGCGGAGTATTCCCGGTGGGCCTCGACCATTGGCAGGAACAGCCTGTTCGTGTTCATGCTCCAGTATTTCGTTTACAACACCTTCTTGACTGCACTTCATCCGAAGCACCTGGCACTCTGGCCGCTTTACTTCGCTTTCTCTTTGGTCTTCCTCGGCGTGGTGGCTCGTGCTTGGGAGAGGATAGGCGGCAACCGGTGGCTTACGCTGAGGCTTTGGGCTCGGGCACCCTCGCTGGCGGCGGCTGAAGAACCGCAAGCCTCCCCGTCCGACTCTGCGACGTATCCTTCACCGATGGAGAAGTTCCTTGCACTTCCGACGCCGAGCAGTGTCGCCGGTGTGCATTCGGATGAGAGCCGCTAACGGTGGAGGCGACACTCGTCTTCGCTCAGGGGGCTTCGGCGGTCTCGACGTGAGGTCGGGCTGCGCCGACACTCGCACGGATCGGCACGGGCATGAAGATGAGTACGAAGCTGGTGACCACGGTCCAGAAAAGCCGCGCGCGGCTTCTCGGTAGCGGACGGTCGTCGACGGGCGGATGATCGATTCCGCCCGATAGCCGCCGCAGCAGACCGAGCATCACGTACCATACCAGCCACTGTAGCCCCGCAGGAAAAGCAACTTGCCAGGCAACCTCCGATGGCGACACTTTGTCGGCGAGCCCCGCCTGGGCCAATTCGTGCGTGGCGGTGTGATACACCGTCAGCATGACCGCCACCGCGAGCGGAAGAAGCATGTTGCGCAAGAACCGGCTGGCCCAGCCGTAGCGGTTGCCGAAGAAGGCGAATGCCACGTGCCCGCCGTCGAGCTGACTGATAGGAATCAAATTGAGCATGGTGACGAAGAGGCCGGCCCAACCCGCGAACGCCATGGGATGAAGGTTGACGTCCGTATTGCCATCGGGAAGCCAGGCCCCGCACACCAGGCGCTTGAGGATGGCATAGAGCAGGGAATTGCCTTCCTGCAAGCCGCCCGCGATGGGACCGACCTGGGACAGATGCAGCCCGTAGGCGAGCACCGGAATGGCCACCACGAGCCCGGCCAGCGGGCCGGCCGCTCCGATGTCGATGAGCTTGCGTCGATCGGTGGTGCGCGACTGCAAGATCACGGCGCCCATCGTGCCGAACAGGCCGATACCGGGCGGCAGCGGGACGAAGTAGGGCAACGAGGCGGGCACGCCGTGAATTCGCGCGGCAACGTAGTGGCCCATTTCGTGGCAGAGCAAGATCGCCAAGAGCGGAATCGAAAAGCTGAGACCGTCGGTGAGCGGAAAAATGCCGCCGCCTCCGTGCTGCATGATCGCGCCCTGAATGGTCGTGGTGACCAGGGTGGCGACGAAGAGCGCGATATTCAGGATGGGCATGCTCCTGTTTTACTCGTGGCTCGGTCGTCGTGCACGGTTGCGAAAGGCTTTCCTGCGTGGATAGGACGAATCGTCGCAGACCTCGCCCAGTCTGGTAAGCAGCGTGGCGGCTTCGTCGGAAAGTGCCGTCGGAACCTCGACGCTGATGCGCACGTGGGCGTCGCTGCGCCCGCCGCCCGCTCGCGGCAGTCCCTTGCCCCGCACACGGAACACGGCGCCCGCCTGCGTACCGGGCGGTATCTTCATGCGCACCGTCGTGCCCGGCAGGGCAATTTCTACCTCGGCGCCTAGGGCGGCCTCGTCGGGCGACAGTGGCACCTCACACACGAGGACATCCGCTTCGATGCGGAACCACGGATCGGGCTTTACCCGCACGACGACGTGTAAATCGCCCGCCGGGCCGCCGCGCCGGCCGGGGGAGCCTTCGCCGGGCACGCGCTGGCTGTTCCCGCCGTGCGAGCCGGGCGGAATGCGCACGGTGAACACGCGCTCGCTATCGACCAGCCCGGCGCCCCCGCAGGCTTTGCACGGCACGCGCGGCACTTGGCCGGTGCCGCCGCAGGCCTGGCAGTCCCGTTTGCTGGAAAGAAACCCGGCCTTGTGGCGAATGGTGCCTTGTCCCTGGCAATTGGTACAGGGGACGAGACCCGCAGCGCCGCCTTCCGCGCCGGTGCCCCGGCAGCTGGCGCAGTCACTGCTACGCGTGAACCGGATCTCTTTTTCGCAGCCGAGGGCCGCTTCCTCGAAGGCGAGTTCCAGGGTGTAGCGCAGATCATGACCGGCGGCGCGCTTGCGGGCGCTGCCAAGCAGGTCGCCGAAGACCGCATCGAAAAAATCGGTCACCGTGCCAAGGTCGGCTTCGCTGCCGAAAGGCAAATCGCTGGTCAGCCCGCCGAAGCGATCGTACTGCGCGCGCTTGTCTTCGTCGCCGAGGACCGCGTAGGCTAGCGATACCTCCTTGAATTTCTCCTCGGCCGTCCGATCGCCGGGATTGCGGTCGGGATGGTGCTCGAGGGCCAGCTTGCGGTACGCCGTCTTGATTTCCGCGGCGGTCGCTTGGCGTGGCACGCCCAGCACCTCGTACGGATCGCGTTTGGGAGCGCCGCGCATCTCGAAAAACCAGCTACTCTACGTACTCTCGCTGGACGAGCCATGCAGGCTTGCGAACAAGGCGTGCGCTTCGGTCTGCAGGCGGCCGAGCGATTCACGCAGGCGCTCCATGTTATCGGCGTCCGACTCTACGACGTACTTGCATTCGTCGAGCGCGAGCTGCACCCGCTCGCGTGCCACGAAGTCGAGCTTTTCGCCGTATTCCTGCAAGGTGTTCTCGGTGCCGTAAATCAAGGTCTCAGCGCCATTGCGCAGATCGGCCAGCTCTTTCTTCTTTTGGTCGACGGCTCGGTTGGTGTCCGCCTCGGCGATGAATTTCTTGATTTCGCCCTCGGTGAGGCCCGAGGTCGGCTTGACGGTCACGCTCTGGGCCTTGCCGGTTCCGAGGTCCTTCGCCGACACGCTGACGATGCCGTTGGAGTCGATATCGAACGAAACCTCGATTTGCGGCGCCCCGCGCGGTGCCGGCGGAATACCGTTGAGCTGGAAGTGCGCCAGGCTCTTGTTGTCGGCGGCCATCTCGCGTTCGCCCTGGAGGACGTGGATGTTGACGTAAGGCTGGTTGTCCACCGCCGTCGAGAAGACCATCGCTCGCCTCACCGGCACCGTCGTGTTGTACGGAATGATCTTGGTGAAGACGCCACCCGCCGTCTCCACGCCGAGCGAGAGCGGCGTGACGTCGAGAAGAAGAACGTCCGACTGATCGCCCGCCAGCACGGCGCCCTGCAGAGCCGCACCCACCGCCACGGCCTCGTCGGGATTGATGGCGCGAGAGCCCTTTTTCCCGAAGTAGGTGGCGACCACTTCTTGGATACGCGGCATGCGCGTCTGCCCGCCCACCAGGATTACTTCGTCAATGTCCTTCGTGGCCCAGCCCGCGTCGCGCAGCACGCGCTCGCACAGCGGCAGGGTGCGATTGATGATGTCCTCGGTCAGCGTCTCCAGCTTGCCGCGGGTAAGCGACTGCATGAGGTGCTTGGGGCCGTCCGCCGTCGCGGCGATGAAGGGTAGATTGATCTCGGTTTCGAGGCTCGTGGAGAGCTCGTGCTTGGCCCGCTCGGCGGCTTCGCGCAAGCGTTGCAGTGCCATGCGGTCGCTGCGAAGGTCCACGCCGTATTGAGCTTGGAAGGTGTCCGCAAGGTACCCGATGATGCGTGCGTCGAAGTCTTCGCCGCCCAGGAACCCGTCGCCGCTCGTCGCCTTGACCTGGTACACGCCCTCGTGCAGGTGGAGCAGGGAAATATCGAAGGTGCCGCCGCCCAAGTCGTAGACGGCGATCTTCGCTTCGGCCGCGGTCGATAGCCGCCCGTACGCGAGCGCTGCCGCCGTGGGCTCGTTGATGATGCGCTTGACGTTGAGGCCCGCGATGCGACCGGCGTCCTTCGTGGCCTGGCGCTGGCTGTCGCCGAAGTAAGCTGGCACCGTCACTACCGCGTCGGTGACCGGCTCGCCCAGGTAATCCTCGGCGGTGCGCTTCATGCGGTCGAGAATGAAGGCGGAAATTTGCGCCGGCGCATAGCCTTGGCCTTGCACGCTCACCCAGGCATCGCCGTTGTCGGACGAACCAATGTTATAGGTGGAATTCTGAGCGTGGCGTGTGACCTCGGGATCGAGGCGCTTGCGGCCCATCAGACGCTTGACCGACGAGATGGTGTTCTCGGCGTTGGTCACCGCCTGACGCTTGGCAATTTGCCCGACCAGAGGTTCCCCTTCGCCGGTGAAAGCGACCACCGAGGGTGTCGTGCGCGAGCCCTCCCCGTTCGGAATGACCAAGGGCTCGAGGCCCTCGACCACCGCGACGCACGAGTTGGTCGTCCCTAGGTCGATCCCGATGATCCGGCCCACTGGTCAGTTCTCTCCCTTGTCGTTTTTTTCGCTTTTGTCGCCGCCTTTGGCATCGGCCGGTTTCTCGGCGGGCGCCGCCGTAGCCACAACCACCATGGCGGGGCGAAGTAACTTCTCGCCGATGGTGTAACCCTTCTGCAACTCGTGCAGGATCGAGCCGGGCTTTGCGTCGGCGCTGGGCGCTTGCGAGATGGCCTCGTGCAGGCGCGGATCGAAGGGCTGACCCACGGCCTCGACGGCCTTGACCTGGTAGCGGTCGAGCTTCGAGCGGAACTGGCGCAGCACCAGCTCGACGCCATCGCGCACCGACTTGGCGTCGCTTTCCTTGCCATCGGCGAACGAGGCCGTGGCTCGCTCCAGGTTGTCCACCACTTCAAGGAAGTCGCGCAAAACGCCTTCCTTGGCGCGCGCCTCACCGTCGGTTTGATCCTTGCGGGCGCGCTTCTTCCAGTTCTCGAAGTCGGCAGCAATGCGAAGCATGCGATCTCTAGTCTCGGCTTTTTCCGCTTCGAGTAAAGCGATGCGTTCTTCGGGGCTCGGGGCGGACAAAGCCGCCTCGGCGTTCGGCGTCTCGGGCGATGGCTTGTCGGGATTGTCGGACGCTGGGGACAGGTCAATGTCGATGGGCTTCTGTTCGTTTTCGCTCATGAATGGAGGACTCCAGACCTTCGGACTAGGAAACTCGGATCGTGATCAGCTTCGCGGAAGAATCTCTGTAATCACGTCGGCGGTGAAGTCTACCAGAGGGATGACCTTCGAATAGTTCATTCGCGACGGGCCGATCACGCCGATGGTACCGAGGGGACGATCCTCGCCCCCGTAGCTCGCGGCCACCACTGAAATGTCGTCGAGGTCGGCCAGATTGGCCTCGGCGCCGATAAAGACGCAGATCCCAGGCGCGGCCAAGGTGCGGTCGAGCAGCTTCACGATCTGATCTTTTTCTTCCAAGGTTCGAAGCACGCTGCGTGCGCCCTCCAAGTCCGCCACATTTTCGACCAGATTGGCTTGACCGTCGAGAAGGATGTCACCCACGCCGCCCGCGGGGATGGCTGCCGCTGCCAGGCCGAGCGCTTGGCTGCGCACCGGATCGAAGGCCGAGCGCTCGTGCTCGATTTCTTGCAAGATCCGCTTGCGCATCTGATCCAAGGTCAGCCCCGCGACGAGGCCATTGAGGTAGTTGTTGATGCGGTCGAGGTCGCCTGGCGACAGGACAAAATCCACGTGGATGAGCTTGTTTTGCAGCTGGCCGCTTGAGGTCGCGATGACGGCCAGCAGTTGGCCCTCGCGCAGGCGCACGAATTCCACGTGCGACACCGCGTCCGACTCCGGCCGCGGGGCCTGCACGATGACCGCCAGATGGGATAGCTCGCGCAAGAGGCGGGACACCCGCTGCATGACGTCGGGCACCTCCGTCGCCGGACCAAGGCGCCCGCGGATTTCGCCCTTTTCAGACGTCGAGAGACTTCGCACGCGAAGCAGCGTATCGACATAGACACGCAAACCGCGATCGGTCGGGACGCGACCGGCCGACGTGTGCGGATGGCGCAAGAGCCCCGCGTCCTCCAGGTCGCTCATGACCGAGCGCACGGTGGCCGGCGAGATGTCGAGACCGTAACGTTTGGCTACGGTGTGGGATCCAACGGCATCGCCGGTAGCCAAGTACTCCGAGACGACGGCATGAAGAACCTTCTTTGCGCGAATGCCGATGTCGTTCACCACGTAGATCTAACCTCAAAAAACGGCCGTCGCCAAGGCCGACGGCGACGGCCGGCGCAGAACGGCTTGCGAAAAAGGCGCGTGTGTCAGGTTCGACGTCCCAGGCGTACGGCCACCTCGTCGGCAAACAGGAAACCGGCACGGGTCAGGCGGACATGGCCGGGCGTGACCTCGAGCCAGCCCGCTTGCACGCACGCCTGTGCCGCGCTCGCTCGTTCGGGCAGCGCGAGCGGATCCTGGCCGTACCGTGCTGCATGAGAGTGACGGTCGATGCCGTCGGCCATGCGCAGGCCGAGCCACAGCGCTTCGTCCTCGACCTGCTCGGCAGTGCGCCATTCCACCAGCTCGGGCGTAACGGCGACCCGCGGCCCCTCCAGATAGGCACCCACCGAGCGCGGATTGGTGAGACGCCAGCCGCCGCTGTTCGAGAGCGGTCGAAACGACGACGCCGAGACGCCGACGCCGAGGTATCCGCCCATCGTCCAGTAGATACTGTTGTGGACCGCACGGCGGCCGGGCCGCGCGTAAGACGAGATTTCGTAATGCTCGTAGCCGGCGGCGGACAGCGTTTCATCGCACAGCGAATACATGGCAGCTACCACTTCGTCATCCGGGCGCGCGAGCTTGCCGGCACGGTCGAGAGCGCCGAAGCGCGTGCCTGGCTCGACGGTGAGCGCGTACGCGGTGATGTGCTCGGGCCCGAGCGCGCACAGCGCATGCAACGACGCACGCCAGTCGTCCATCGATTGGCCGGGCAGACCGAACATCAGATCGGCACACAGGTTCTCGAAGCCGGCAGAGCGCGCCGAAGCAAAGGCACTGGCGATGGACGCGGCGGAATGGTGGCGGCCGATGCGCTCCAAGAGTCGATCCTGAAACGCCTGCGCGCCGAACGACACGCGGTTCACGCCGAGCGTACGCAAGGCGCGAAGGTGGCCTTCGTCAATCTCGCCGGGGTTGGCCTCGACGGTAACTTCGAGGTCGCCCTGGTTCGGAAAGAGCCGGCGCGCCTCTGCCAAAACGCGGCCGAGCGCATCGGGACGCCAAAGCCCGGGTGTGCCGCCGCCGAAGTAGATCGACACGAGCCTCGGTTCGTCGGCAGCTTTCCACCACGGGGCGCGCTCGCGCAGCTCGGCGCTGACGGCGTCCGCGTACCAATCGTGGGGAATGGTCGGCCGAACCGCGACGGCGAAATCGCAGTACGGACAGCGCGCTCCGCAAAACGGGAAATGAACGTAGATGCCCAGCGGCCGAGACGTGTCGGCAGTTCCTTGTGCTGGATCGTGAGCTTCTCGAGGGTCGTTGGGCATGAGGCTCCGCAAGAATAGTCGGAGATTCTCCCGCGACCATGCAACTTGCCGAGGCGCAGGTCATGGCCGTCGGCTGAGCAGTTCGAACCGCTACTGCTCGAAGGGATCCGCGACTGGTTTTTCCGTCGGGGTTGCCTGAGGCGTAGACGCTGTCGGCGGCACCGCACCGCTGCCGTGCTTGCCGTGCGCTCGGTGCGCTGGGGAATGTTTCACTAGCGGCTCGGACGGGGCGGCAGTCTCGGCTTCAACCGATCGTGAGGCCTTCGCATGAGGCGTGGGCGGCCGTGGTTCTTCGAGCGGCTTGGGTAAGTAGGCTCGCAAGGGAGCCGGGCGCCCAACTTGCCGTCCACTTGATCGCTGCTTCGACGCCTCGATCGCCGTAGAAGCTGAGCGCCGGCGCGGCAGACAAGCCGGCGGCGAACGCCCCCAGGGAGAACGCGACAATCCAGCCACCGACGGGTCGGGGCTTTTGCACCGACGGCCGCAATCCAGCCGCCGGGCCGAGCTGCTGACGCTGACGGCGCGCAGGTAGTTTCTTGCTGGGCCAAGCGCTTGGCTCTGGCTGGACCCGACGATGATTGGGCCACCCACTAAAGCTCTCGGGAGGATCCGTATCCACCACGGTTGCCGTCGTGCTGGGCCCCTGCTGAGGCGGATCGCCGCCCGACCATGAAGAGTAGTTCGCAGTCGCCATGCCGGAACGCTAGCGGATTTTCTTGCCAGGGGTTACCTCGAAAAGTCGCTGCACCTCGGCAACGGCGCACCAGCGCGGAACGGTGCTCCTTGCGCTGGAGCGTGAGCTTCTCGAGAGTCGACCAGGCAACTTGCCGAGGCGCAGGTCACAGCCATCGGCTGAGCAATTCCATTTGCGGATGCCCCAAACAACGGGGTGGGATAGTCTACGAGCCGCCCCCTTGAACCTGGTCAAAACAGCTGCAGGAGAAGCAGGAATGAATCTTCGCCGTGTCTCGGGTCTAGGAACTTCCACGCTCGCCGTTTTCACAGTCCTCGGCGCTTGTTCGAGCTCCTCCCAGAACAACAATCCAGTAAGCCCGATGGGCGGCAACTGGGATCCGTGGGCGACCGGCGGCCAAGGCGGAGCAGCCGGCGCGACGGCAGGACAAGGCGGGGGCGGCTCGCAGGGGCAAGGCGGCGACACCGTGGTCGCGAGCGGGCAGGGCGGGTCCGCTTCCGGTGGCGGCCCGGGTGGCGGCACGGTCGGCGGGCCGGGCGGTCAGGGCGGAACGACGTTGAGCCAAGGCGGCGCCTCGACCACGTCGAGTGCCCAGGGCGGCAGCACTTCTCCCAGCCAAGGTGGAAGCACGAGCCCAACGGGCGGCCAAGGCGGAAGCACGAGCACCTCGCCGGATGCCGGGGTCAGCGGTCCGTGGGCACCCTCGGCGAGCTGCACCGATAAGGTGAACGCGCTGGTTGCGAAGCTGACGCCTGCCCAGATGTTTGGTCAGATGACCCAGGTGGACCACTACGGCCTCACGACCTCCGAAGCCAACCAGCAGTTTCTGGGTTCGGTGCTCAGTGGTGGAAGCTCGGACCCGTCCGGCGGTAACAAAGTCAGCGACTGGATCGCCTTGACCACGTCCTTCATCAACGTCGCCAAGGGGTTCAATCCTCACATCGGACTCCTGTACGGCATCGACGCGATTCACGGTAACAACAACGTTCAGGACGCCGTGATTTTTCCCCACAACATCGGGCTCGGGGCGTCGCGGGATGCGGCGCTCGTCGAGCAGATTGGTCATATTACCGCGCTCGAAATGCTGGGCGTCGGAATGAACTGGGCATTTGCGCCGACGGTGGCCGCTGCACGCGACGAGCGCTGGGGGCGTACCTACGAGTCGTTTGGCGAGTCCCCCGACCTCGCCGGGCAGATGGGCGCTGCGGCGGTCAGAGGCCTTCAGAACGGAAAGCTGAGCAGCCAGCAGAGCGTTCTTGCAGCTGCCAAGCACTATGCCGGTGACGGGACCACCGACGGCGGCAAGAACATGGGCGACGTGACCATCGACGAAACGACGTTCCGCACGCTGGCCATCGAGCCGTATCGCCCCGCCATCAACGCCGGCGTGGCGTCGGTCATGGTCAGCTACAGCAGTTACCAAGGCGAGAAGATGACCGGCTCGAAAAAATGGATCACCGACGTCCTCAAGGGCGAGCTCGGTTTTCAAGGCATCGTGGTTTCCGACTGGGACGCCGTCAGCCAGCTGCCGGGCGCCTGGAACGACCAAGTCAAGACCGCCATCAATGCCGGTCTCGACATGGTCATGCTTTCGCACACGAGCGGCGCCAAAACCGCCGCTGACTTGGCCAATGCCATGAACACGCTGGTCAATACAGCCGGCATCTCCGCCGACCGCATCCGCGATGCCGTCCGTCGTATTCTCGGCGTGAAGTGCGAGATGGGTCTGCTGGACGGCGACCTGACCATCGATTCCTCGTTGACGAGCGCCATCGGCTCGTCCGATCACCGGGCGGTCGCCCGCCAGGCGGTTCGGGAATCGCAGGTGCTGCTCAAGAACGACGGCCTTTTGCCGCTCAGCAAGACCGCCAAGAAGATCCACATCACCGGCAGCGGCGCGGATTCGCTGGCCAAGCAATGCGGCGGTTGGACCATCGGCTGGCAGGGGCTCGGCACGGCGGGCGCAGCCACCTCGACGACCACCGGTACCACGGTGCTTGGCGCCATCAAGAACCGCTTCGGAAGCAGCGCGACCGTCACCTCGTCGACCGACGGCAGCGGCGCCGCAGGCGCAGACTTCGCCATCGTCGTGGTGGGCGAGGCGCCCTACGCCGAAGGTAGCGGTGACTCGACGAACCCGACGTTGCCGAGCGCGGATTTCTCCGCCATTTCCAAGGTGAAGGCAGCGAATGTTCCCTTCGTGGTGGTGCTGTTCTCAGGCCGGCCGCTGATTCTGACCAGCGGTGGGACTTCGGTCGTCGATCAGGCCAATGCGCTCGTCGCCGCTTGGTTGCCCGGGACGGAGGGCGACGGAATCATCGACGTGCTTTTCGGCGACTACAAGCCGACTGGCAAGCTCAGCTTCACCTGGCCGGCCAGCACGTCGCAGATTCCGATCCACGACGGCGACTCGGCCACGCCGCTATTTCCACTCGGCTTCGGGCTTACGTACCCGTAATTCTCCGCGACCAGCGGAAGCGAGCCTGTCGGCATTCGTACACGACAGGCACGTCGTCCCGTGCGGGTGACACGGCGTGCACGACGGTGGAGCCGACAATCCGAGCGCGGCCTGCATATCGTCGCCGTGGTGGCGATCGACACTGGTACCGGTGCTGTCCGTAGCTTGGTGACAGTTGTTGGCGACGGCGCCCGCCGCTTGCACAGGACCGCCTCGCCGTCCTGCCTGACCACCGCGTCCGGCTGACCCTGAAGCGACCGTGGTTAGATGGCAAGCGGTGTCGGTACATCAAATGGGCCGAGCTCTTGCGCCTGACGTTCGGCCTGATCGGGGACCAATGTCCTGCGTGCGGGGGCCGCATGAAACTGCGGGTTCTTGTCCGTGACCCAGAAAGCATCGAGCGCTTCTTGCGCCACCAAGGGATGTGGTCGCCACCGCAAGGCATCGCGCCAGCGCGCGCGCCACCCTATGGTCGGGCCGTGACCCGCCTTTCACCGACACGCCAGCAAGAACTCTTCCCCGAGACCTGACCGCTCAGCCCGGCCGGCACGAGAAGCCGACCCGAGGCCACGGGCGCCGGGCGCAGCCTGTGTTGCCGACGGCGAATGCAGTCTGGCTCATAGAAGCTCCGCCCAAGTCCACCCTGCCGCCTTCCTCGGAGCCCCGGACGCCGTTAGTTCGCGACCGCCCAACTCGACCATCAGACCCTCATTGGTGCTACGCGCGACGACTTAAATCAATTACGGACTGGTGCTGCGCGCGACGGATTAAATCAATTACGGACCCTCCGAGAGCGGGTTTGGCGACGATGGGCCGGAACGTCTTGCTCACCCACGCAGAAGATCACACCCGAGATTCGCAGTCGATCCCCAATCTGAATGATTCGATAGGTGCGGCGGCCACCCCCCTCTCCATCGACATCTGCACAGCCCGAAAGCTACCACCACACGCTTCTAGGCACTAACATCATGACAGGCGCCCCTGGACCATTATTGGTCTATGCTAGCGGCATGCTTACTCGGGCGACTTGTATTGGGCTAACGATCATGCTCGGTTGTGGCGGCGGCGGGAGCAGCTCATCGAATGCCGACCTTGATGCGCCTGTCGAGCGCGTGATGGGAGGTCCCGATGGTGCCCCCGCGATCACCGCCGACGGAGCTGGGGACCTGACCCTCGGAGACCTTCGTGATGGCAATGTCCCGGAGAACGGGCGTGTTGCCGATATTCGTGCTGTGGATGGCTCGGCCGCAACTGGAGAAGATGCACCGGCCACCACCGGCGGCGACGGTGGAACTGACTCCGCGGCAGCGCAAGACGATGTGCCCGAGGATCGTAGCGTGCCCGATGCCCCGGCGCCTGACACTGGGCAAACCTCCGATGCCCGGATAGGCTTCCCAGACTCAATCGACGGCGTAGGTGGCATGGACAGCGGGACCTCTGCATGTCCCGCTATTTCACGTCCGCAGCCGCTCGTCCCCGGCTCGATCATTCCCGCGCAAAAGTGTGTATTCTTCGACGGCTCACAGGCGGTGACGTCGGCCAGCTCGGCTGCCGACTTGCTTGCGGTCGGCATGAGCGCAGGAACCGTGCGGCTCTATCGCACCTCCGATGGTGCACGACGAACACAATTCGTCGTTGGCAACACACTCTCCTCGCTTTCGCTCTCTCCCGATGGACAAACCTTGGCCACCTGGTCGACGTCGGATTCAGGAAACGCCGAGGTGAAGCTCTGGAGGGTGTCCGATTTTGCACTGAAGCAGACCATTTCGACCTCAGCGTCGGGGAAACTCCTCTTCACGAATGACAGCGCCTCGTTGGTGGGGTACTCGACCCAAAAGGTCCAAATGTGGCGCGCGACCGACGGCATGCCAACTTCTGCTGCGTTCGTCCCACCCACCGACACCGTGGTGGCAGCGATATCGCCGGACGGAGCCAACCTGGCGACGGGAAGCGTTTCGTATGCCAGTCCTGGCCAGGTCCGAGTATGGCGGATGTCGGACCAGCAGCAGTTGGCCAGTTTCTCGGTTGGGTTCTTCGCTACCAGGGGTAGCGATGTCCTAGACCTGGCGTTTTCACCCGATGGCAAGCAACTCGCTGTTCAGTCCGTCTACTCGACCTCGGTCTGGAATACCACTGATTGGACGCTTGCTTTTCCGGCGGTGGAAAGCGGTGCAAGGACATTGGCCTATTCACCCGACAGCGCGCTCCTCGCAGTCGGATACATCCAACAGACGATGTCGACCGCGCCCGGGCTGACCTTCATGGACCCGAAGACGGGCAGTACCCGGAGCAGCATCAGAGGCGTCTATGGACGGGTTCAGTTTTCATCCGATGGCAAGCTGCTCACGCTGTACAGTTCAGCAGCCGGCGCCACTGTCGTGGACGTCGCCACGGGCGTGGTCGTGTCGACTTGGCAGGACCCGACTGTGGATATCGGTTGGGCCAGTGCCGCCGCGTTCGGATCCGAAGATTCGCGACTGACCGTGATGAGCAAGCACAGTCTCATTAGCCCCCAAGATTCCCACGTTTCCAGCATCTGTCTCGGCGCCACTGAGAGGACCCAGAGTATCTCGGGTGATGGTCAGGTTGTGTCTGCTGATGGTGCATGGGTGGTGGCATACGTACCGTGGGATAGCAGTGCATTGTCCTTGCTATCCGCGAGCAACATGGCAGTTGCGAAAACGATAAGCGGCGTGACGGGAATCCCGTTTGTGCTGAGCCCGTCCGGCGACGGGATGTTGCTCTTGAACTTGACGCCGACCGTGCCCTATCTCTCCTTCTGGTCGTTCAACGCCGGTGCCGTGTCTCGCGATTTCACCGATCCGTTCGGCTACTCGAACCCTGCTTTCTCTGCCGACGGCGCATCTGTCGCAGCGCAGAACGGGGACCATGGAAATGGATCCTATCCCATTAGGATTATCGACTTTGCGACTGGCAATACGCTCTTGAGTTTGCCGAGTTCCGCCTCCACCGCACAACCAAGTTTTGCGCCTGACGGCCAGCATGTAGTCGCGGTTGGCAACACCGTGCTGGTGTGGGATCTCGCGACAAAGACAGGGACGACTTTGGCCAACGCTGCCGGCCCAGTTGCGATTGCGGGCAATGGCCTGATCGCCACGGCCGGCCCCAACTCGACGGTCCTCTTTTGGTCAGGAGACGGAAAGTCCCTCCTTGGAACCTTGCCCGTGAGGCCCTCGACGCTGAAATCGATCGCACTTAACAGTGACGGCACATTGCTCGCGACTGGCCACGAGGATGCGACTGTGACGGTTTGGTGTCCATGATTCACACCTCCCGAGATGTCCAAGGCTCGTCGCCTGTCCGTGCGGGTCGTATCCCCGGGTTCTTCAAGGCGACCAATCTGCAAAATATCCGACAACAGAATTGACATCAACCACAGGCTTGCCCATTCCCGAATCACGAGCGCCCATTTTAGTCCTCCGCGACTACGCAACTTGCAGATGCGCATGCCGATAGATCGGCATGCTGCGAACGAACGTCATTCTCTTGCTTCTTGCCGTTCCCATCGTCGTTGCTTGCTCGCCGGAAACCGAGCTCGACGGTCAGCAAACGACGACGCCCGCCGTCTCGAAAAGCGGAGGCGACGCCGCCGCGAGCCCAACCACGGATCCGCTCGCGGGGGTGCTCGTCGAGCCGCCGCCGGGCTCGGTGGATGTTCCGACGAATGTGGCTGCGCTTCTGGTTCGCTTTGCCGAAGCGGTTCAGCCCACCGGCGTGGCGTCGCCCTTTTTGCTTCGTCCCGCGATGGGCGATGCTCTGACCGTGTCGCTCGGCTCGACCGTGGAATGCGACGGCGTTTGTTACTGGCTCTTGCCCGCGACTGTCTTGGCGTCCTCGGTTTCGTATACGCTCGAAGTGGTGGACGGGGGCTTGCAGTTCCTCGACGGCAAGCCGACACCCGCCGGCAGCGCCGGTTCATTCACCACCGCTAATGCTGCGGACGTCTTCGCGCCCCGCGTTTTGTCCTTCACCGTCGCCCTTGCCGAGGGCTGCCTTTCTGCGCACGTGGCCGCAGACGAGGTCGTGCGCGCCGAAATCACCGTGGCCGCAGGAGACAGCCAAGCGGTTCTAAGTCGCGACGTCTTTGCTTCCTCGGCCGATTTCGACAACCGTTTGCCAGACTTGCCGACCAACGTTACGGGCCAGGCAACGCTGCGTGTTTTCGATCGCGCGGGAAACAGCTCGGTGTCTGCTCCGGCTGCCGTGCAACTGCCGCCGAAGCTGCCCGCCTTGGTCATCACGGAGGTGCTGGCTAATCCTGCTGGCTCCGAAACCACCCAGGAATTCGTGGAAATCTACAATCGTGGCAACGACGCCCAGAACCTGGGCGGACTGCTCTTGGCAGACAAGTCGGGCAGCGACGTTTTGCCGCAGGCTTCCCTGGCGGCTGGCGCCTACGCCGTGATCGTGCCCGAAGGCTTTGCCGTCGACGGCAAGGATCCGGCCCCGCGGGATGGCACTCTCGTGGTGCGCGTGGTAGGGCGACTCGGTAGCGATGGCCTCAGCAATGCGGGAGAGGTGGTGCGCTTGCTTACCGCTCAAGGGGATGTCATCAGCCAGTACGGTGGCTGGGTGGACGTCAGCGCCACGGCCTGGTCCGGCAAGAGCGTCAAGCGGGTGAGCCCAGACGCCTGCGACGCCGCCGACGCCTGGAGCAAGAGCCCGAGCGCGCCGACCCCCGGCTGGTAGGTAAGCAGGTGCGAAAAAGGCGCAAGGCCCGTGGCTTTGGCCGCAATTTTGATACGAAAGCGTGTTAGATAGTCCGCCATGTCTGGTCACAACAGATGGTCGAAGATCAAGCACAAGAAGGGCGCCTCGGACGCCAAGAAGTCCAAGGTCTGGACGAAACTGATCAAGGAGATCACGATCTCCGCGCGCACCGGCGGCGACCCTAACGGCAATCCCCGTCTGCGCACCGCCATCGACAAGGCTCGCGCGCAGAACATGCCGAACGACACCATCGATCGGGCCATCAAGAAGGGCACCGGCGAGCTCGGCGGCGTGAACTACGAAGAGTTCAATTTCGAAGCGTACGGTCCGGGTGGCACGGCCATCCTGATGGAAATCATGACCGACAACCGCAACCGCACTACGGGCGAGATTCGCAACATCTTGACCAAGGGCAACGGCAACTTGGGCAGCTCGGGCTCGGTCGCCTACATGTTCAAGAAGCTCGGCGTGGTCGCCTACGAGGCTTCCGCCGTGGACGAGAACAAGGTCACCGACGCCGCTATCGAGCTGGGCGCCGAGGACGTGAAGACCGAAGACGATGTCCTGACCGTCATCACCGCACCGAAAGAGTTCGAACGCATCCGCGACGGGCTCAAGGCGGCGGGCATGCCTGAGCCGCTTTCTGCCGAAGTCACCATGATTCCGGAGAACAAGGTTCATCTCGCCGGCCGCGATGCCGAGGTGGCTCTCAAGCTGCTCGATGCGCTCGAGGACAACGACGACGTGCAGAACGTCTATTCCAACCTGGACGTCGACGACTCCGAGCTGGAGAAGGCCTAGCCAACTTTTGCCATGCCCGCGACCGACCGCCTCCGGCGCGTCCGCATCTTGGGCATTGATCCCGGATCGTTGCGCCTAGGCTACGGCGTGATCGATCGCGTCGGTCGCGCCGAGCTCAGCTACGTCGAGTGCGGGGTGATTTCGGCCCCGGCGCGCATGGAGCGGGCCGAGCGCCTGGTGACGATTGGCCGTGGCTTGCGCGAGCTCATCGACGAGCTTCGACCCGACGAGGTGGCGATGGAGCAGGCGTTCTTTGGCAAGAACGTGCAGTCGACGTTGGTGCTGGGCGAGGCGCGCGGCATGGCGACCTTCGTGGTCTGCGACAAGGGGCTGGGGCTAGCGGGCTACGCGCCGGCCAAAGTCAAACGCACCATCGTGGGGCACGGCGCCGCAACCAAGCAGCAAATCGGATTCTTGGTGCGGGCGCTGCTTTCCTTGCGCCGAGTCCCCGAGCCCGACGCTGCGGATGCCCTGGCCATCGCGATTTGTCACGCTCGCCACCGCACTTTGCTGGGCGACGCCAGGAAACGCGACCGCGGACCGCGGTCGTGCGATGATACCGCGCCATGATCGCATCGCTTCGTGGGGCTGTCCTTGAAAGTGGGCCCGACTGGGTCGTCATCGAGGCCGGCGGCGTCGGCTACTTGGTGACCGTAACGGCCGCCGCCCAGCGTGCGTTGCCGCCCCTTGGCGCGACAGCCTTCCTGCTCATCCACAGCCATGCTGTGCAGGATGGTCCTCTCCAGCTTTTCGGATTTGCCGGCGCGGAAGAGCGCCGTGTGTTCGAGACGCTGCTCGCCGTCCAGGGCGTTGGCCCGAAGGTCGCGCTGGCCATTCTTTCCAGCTTGCCCATCGGTGAGCTCGTGCGCGCCATCGGTGCCTCCGACATCGCGACGCTGACCAAGATCCGCGGCGTGGGGCGCAAGACCGCCGAGCGCATTTCCATCGAGCTGCGCGACAAGATCGGCATCACCGGCAGCGACGGAGCCACCAGTGCGAGCCCGCCTTCGGGCACGGTTCCGCCAGGACGCATGGGCGAGGTGCATGGCGCACTGATGGCGCTAGGCTATAAGCCTTCCGAGTTCGACGCCGTGTTGGCGAAATTGGACGAAACTCATCCCGTGACCGACCTCATCAAGCAAGCGCTGGCAGCGCTGAGGAGAAAGTAGTGGTACGCAGGCGCCATGAAGAAGGCGCCGAAGTGCCTGCACAGGGAGCGTCGCCCGCCGACGATTTGGTAGTCGGTTTGTCCACCGACGAAAAGATCACCGACGCGCAGGCCTCGCCCGCCGACGAGGAAGCCGCGCTTCGCCCGCGCTCGTTTGGCGAATTCATCGGTCAGCGCAAGGTCGCCGAGAACCTCGAAGTCTACGTCGCTGCGGCGAAGAAGCGCTCGGGCACGCTCGACCACGTGTTGCTCTCGGGGCCGCCTGGTCTTGGCAAGACCACGCTGGCGCACGTGATCGCTCACGAGATGGGCACGGTGGCGCGGGTGACGTCGGGGCCGGCGCTCGAGCGCAAAGGCGATCTGGCCGGGATCTTGACCTCGCTCGGGCGCGGCGACGTGCTCTTCATCGATGAAATCCACCGCCTGCAGCCCATCATCGAAGAGAGCCTCTATCCGGCGATGGAGGACTATCGCATCGAAATCGTCACCGGCGTAGGCGCCGGCGCGAGCGCGATCACGGTGCCCATCGAACGCTTCACGCTGGTGGGCGCGACCACTCGCACCGGGCAGCTCACGTCGCCGCTGCTTTCCCGCTTCGGCATTGTCGAGCGCCTGGATTTCTACGCCCCCGCCGAGCTGGCCACCATCGTTAAGCGCTCGGCCAAGCTGCTCGATATCACTTGCAGCGACGATGGCGCCGAGGAAATCGGCCGCCGGGCGCGCGGGACGCCTCGCATCGCCAATCGCTTGCTCCGCCGCGTGCACGACTTCGCGCTGGTGCGCGGCGACGGCACGGTCACGCGGCAATCCGCGGACTACGCGCTCAAACGCCTGGGCGTCGATAGCCGCGGTTTGGACGAGGGCGATCGCCGATTTCTGCGCGCCATCATCGAGCGCTTCGACGGCGGCCCGGTGGGTATCGAATCGCTGGCCGCTGCGCTCGCCGAAGATCGCGACACCCTGGAATACGTGCACGAGCCGTATCTCATTCAGGAAGGCTTCCTAACGCGCACGCCGCGCGGCCGGCAGGCGACACCGCAGGCGTTCGAGCATTTGCATCTTCCTCTGCCGAACCGCAACGGCGGCGCGCAGGGCAGTTTGTTCTAGAAACGCACACGGTCCTGGCGTCTAGTCTACGGATCCTGCCATGGCTCGTTTTTACTCTTCCCACGGTCTGCCTTCCGTATTGGTCACGGCATTCGTTGCTGCGTGTGGTGGCGGCAGCAAGAATGCCGGTGTCGATGCGCTTGCTGCGGACGCTAGCGACAGCGCTGCCGATGCTCAGGCGGTCGATGCTTCGGCGGATGCTCCGTCCGATTTCGACGTGCTCGGCGATGCTGACGTGCGCGGCCCTGTCGGCGGCACGGTCGATTCTCGCTCTTCCCAGGGCGATACCGATTTCGCTGCTTCGGACGCCGGTCAAGTTGACGGTCTTTGGCACCTGGATCCCTCGCACCCCTTGAGCGCGCAAGCGCCTCCGTTCGAGCAGCGGTCGCACCCGCTTGCTCCGACGGGTCTTTGGGCGACCAATCTCAAGAGCCCCCGCCCGACGAACGCGTTTTGGATGAACTTGGTGCTCGACAAGGGAGACCAGCGCATCAACGTCGTGCCCTACCACGTAAAGGCGCTTGCCGCAGGGCTCACGGTTGCGTTTCCACGGCTCGACGTCGCAGAGAGCTCGGTGACGACGCCGGACGATCCGCAGTGGACGATGAGTGCCGTCGAGACCCTTGGGATGCATCAGGTGACCGCGTACGACGATCTTTCGGCGACCGTGACCTGGAGCGCGAGCCAGGGATCGCTCAAGGCGCCGCTGGTTTACGGCATGCCGTACGCGTCCGTGCTTTTCGACGGCCTGACGCCCAATCTGCAGGGCATCGGCGTTGCGATTGTGACGGTCAATGGAAGCGCGAGCGAAGGATCCGTGACCGCGGACGCCCTGACCGTCACGCTGAACAATGGCCAGACGTGGCGCGTGTACAGCTCGAAGCCAGTGGCATGGACATGGTCGTCGTCGGAGATCAAGGCCAGCGCGGCGTTCAGCGGCTGGATTCGCCTTGCGTACCAGCCGACGGATGCGACCGCAGCGCTGCTCGATCGGCATGCGGCCGCCATCCCGACCGGCGGCAGCGCAGATCTGTCGGCCGTGGGCGATGTCGCGACCGTACGCTTCGACTGGCAATCCACCGGTACGGGCGATCTCCTGATGATGGCCATGCCTCATCATGTGGCTTGCATGCCGTCGCCGACCACGACGGAGACCATGACGTTTTCGAGCCTCGGCGGAACACTGACGTCGGTCGTGGGCAGCAGTTGGACGCTTCGCTATCCGCTGTCGACCATCACCTGGACCGCGCCGCGAACGGTAGATTCCGGCGCACAGTCGGATCTGCAAACGGCCTTGCAAGCGGATGCCAACTTCAATCCGGACGCGACGACGGATCCCTATTTTAGTGGCAAGCAACTGGCCAAGGCGGCGCGTCTCGTGTTGATAGCCCGCGAGCAAAATCTTGGCTCCCTTGCGGCTAGCCTGAGGACAAAACTGGCCGCCGCCATTCAGCCGTGGCTCGACGGAAGCAATGCGGATGCGCTGGTCTACGACACGACCTGGGGCGGAATCGTCTCGAGCAAGGGCCTTGCGGACTCGGCCGCCGACTTCGGCCAAGGCTATTATAACGACCATCACTTTCACTACGGCTACTTCGTGTACGCCGCGGCCGTGCTTGCCCGCGAGGATCCGACGTGGGCGACATCGCACGCGGACAAGGTGCTTGGCCTGATTCGGGACATCGCCAATCCCAGCACGGCGGACGCGTATTTCCCGCGTATTCGCAACTTCGACTGGTTCGTCGGCCACAGCTGGGCGGCTGGACTGTTCTCGTTTGGTGATGGGCGCAATCAGGAATCCACGTCGGAAGCCGTGAACGCCTGGTACGCCGTCGAGCTCTTCGGGCGCGCCCGCCAGGATGAAACTCTGACGAACCTCGGGCGCATCCTGCGCGCCATGGAGGTCGCGTCCGCCCAAGCTTATTGGCAGGTACCCGACGCCAGCGCGATTTACGCCGCACCCTTCAAGGGCAACCATGCCGTCGGCATCTTGTGGCAGACCAAAGCCGACTTCACGACGTTCTTCGGCACCAATCCGGCGTACATCTACGGCATTCAGATGATGCCGTTTACGCCCGCGACGGAAGACTTGGTTGCTCGAGCCTGGATCGCGGACGCGGCTACTCAGATGGCGGCCGCGGCCGCCAGCGCGACCAGCGACGGCTGGAAGGGTTTTATGACCATGGCGAAAGCCGTGATCGATCCGACCACCGCGTGGACCGAAGCGCGCCAGCTCGGCAGCTACGACGATGGCAACAGCCAGACCAACACGCTCTACTGGATTGCAACGCGGCCGAAGTAGCTAGGCTAGCTCTTGCTCGGCAGACGGATCGCACTTGGATCCACCTCTGCTTCGAACACGATGTTCGCTGGGCCGCGCATGTCCACGCCGGAGAAGGTCGGGCCGTCGGAGCCCGCAGCACCACTGCGGACAGTGATAAGGAGCGTCCCGCCCGGTAGGTGCACAGGGATTTCGCGGTCGGGCTGAACGCGATTTTCCAGGCATGCTGCCACCACGGTGGCGCAGGCGCCGGTGCCGCAGGCGAGCGTGATACCGCAGCCGCGCTCCCAGACGACAAGGTCAATTTCGGGTGCGCCGCTTTTCTGGCGAACCGCCGCGAATTCGACGTTCGTGCGTCTGGGAAAGAGCGGATCCTTCTCGATGCCCGGCCCGTAGGTTTTGGCCAACTCGCGCAAGGCCACCGCGTCGCCGTCGCCGAAGATCACGGCGTGCGGGTTGCCCATCGACACGGCCGTGAACGCGAATTCGCGATCGAGGGCGCGAAGCGGGCTTCGCACCAGGCGCGGCTCGTCACTGGCGACCGGGATCACCCGCGCCCGCAGCTGGGGCGCTCCCATCTCCACCGTCACGCTCGTCGCGCGCTGATTCTGCGTAGTGATTTTGCAGGCCAGCAGTCCGGCGCCCGTATCGATGCGAAGCATATCGCGCCGAAGCGCCGGATCCGTGTCGTAGAGCACCTTGGCCACGCAGCGGATGCCGTTGCCGCACATCTCGGCTTCGCTGCCGTCGGCGTTGAGTACGCGCATGCGCGCGTCGCCTTCGCTCCCCGGCAGAATCGCCAACACGCCGTCGCCGCCGACGCCGAAATTGCGATCGCACAGCGCCCGAACGACGTCGGGCCTGGTAACGACCTCGGCCATCGCTTGCGCCGGCTTTCCGGGACGCAAATCGACGACCAAAAAATCGTTGCCCAGGCCCTCTACTTTGACAAATGGCAACAGAGCCATTCGCCAAACTTAGCACGCCGGACTATTCGGCCGCAGGCTTCTCGGCCGAATTCTCGTCGGTCTTTTCGGCCGCCGGCTTCTTGGCAGGCGCCTTCTTTTCGACCGCTTTCTTTTCGGCTGGCTCGGCCTGGCCGTCATCCGTCGTTGCCGCCGTCGCTGCCGGTGCCGCCTTCTTCTTAACGACGTCCTTCTTCTCGGCCGCTGGCTTTTCCGTCTTGTCTGCCTTGTCAGGTTTGCCGAGACCAAGCCCGAGCTTGCCCGGTGCCTTGTCGGCCTGGCCAGGCATGGTCAGCTTGAGAGCTGGGGCCGCGGCCGTGCCCTTGCCCGCGGCTGCCTTGTCGTCCGCCTTTTCCGCCTTTTCGGCCTTCGCTTCGCCAGGCGCACCTTCCGTCGGAGTTGCAGCGCTCTCGCCTTCGCTCTTCGGGGCCGCGGCCTTGTCGGTCTTGTCTTTGGCTTCGCGCTGCTTCTCGATGTCGGTCATCATCTTCGAGGTTGCAGCGTCTTCGGATTTCTTCGCCAGGGCCTTCTTCTCGGCGATGTGCTGCAAACGCCTCGAGTCGGACTGGCTCGACAGGTAGGCGAGGGCGAGGGAGTTGGTGAAGAAGATGACGGCGCACACGGCGGTCATCTTGGTCAGGAAGTTTGCACCTCCCGACGAGCCGAACACGCTCTGGCTGCCGCCCCCGCCGCCGAACGCGAGGCCGATGCCGCCGCCGCGTCCGGCTTGCAGCAAAACAACCAGCATCAGGAAGACGCAGACGATAACGTGAATGACGGTTAGGAACGTGTACACGCGGCAACCCCTTCAGTAACGATTTTGGCGAACGAATCTACCGTAAGCGCGGCACCTCCGACCAGGGCGCCGTCGATATCCTTTTCCTTCATCAGCACGGCGACGTTGTCGGGCTTGACGCTGCCGCCGTAAAGGATGCGGATCTGCTGCGCGCGGGTCTGCAGACGCTGGGTGAGTCGGGCGCGGATGGCGGCGTGGATTTCCTGTGCTTGCGCCGGCGTGGCGACGCGGCCGGTGCCGATGGCCCACACGGGCTCGTACGCAATGACCGACTTCAGAAGCTCGTCGTCGGTGAGCGTGGCGGTACCTCCATCGAGCTGCCTGGTCACCACGGCGATTGCCTGGCCGGCGTCGCGCTCGGCCAGCGTCTCGCCAATGCAGATGATCGGAATCAGGCCGTGGGCCAAGGCGGCCTTCGCCTTGCGGGCCACCGTCTCGTCGGTCTCGCCGAAATACTGGCGGCGCTCGGAGTGACCGACGATGGCGTAGGACGCACCAGCGTCCGCGATCTGGGCCATGGCGACCTCACCCGTGAAGGCGCCTTTCACTTCCCAGTAGCCGTCCTGCGAAGCGACGCCCACCTTGCTGCCCTTGAGCTTGTCGGCAACGGTCGCCAGGGCCACGAAGCCGGGACCGACGGCAACATCGGCAGCGGTCACGGCCGCAACCGCGTCGCGGACGCCAGTCGAGAGAGCTACGGATTCGGAGATGCTGCCCCAGAGCTTCCAGTTGCCACAGAAGAAGGGTCGAGGAACGCGCGCGTTGGACATGGTATTCGGGACTCCTTTCTAATTCACGATTCCAGGGCTGCAAGGCCGGGAAGTCTTTTGCCTTCGATAAACTCGAGCGACGCGCCACCTCCGGTGGAGATGTGCGTAATGTTGCCGGCCACGTCGGCGCGGTGAACAGCCGCGACGGAATCGCCGCCGCCCACCACGGTGGTACCGCCGATGACCAGCGCCATGGCCTTCGCTACCGCAAGCGTACCGGCCGAAAATGGCGCCGCTTCGCAGACGCCCATCGGGCCGTTCCAGAAGACGGTGCGCGCTCGCGAGAGCACGCTGGCCATCTCCGCGGCAGAATCCGGGCCGATGTCGAGCGCTGCCATGTTTTCGGGAACGGCGCTGGCTGCTACGACGCTTCCTGATTCGGCGCGCACGTCCTCGGCGACGACCAAGTCGCTCGGCAACACGACCTCGACGCCGGCTGCCTCGGCTTTAGCGAGAAACGCGCGTGCGATGGCCAGCTTGTTGATCTCCACCAGCGAGCGCCCCATGGGCATCCCTTTGGCGGAAAGGAAGGTATTGGCCATGGCGCCGCCCAAACAGACCACGCTAGCGCGGCCGAGCAGGCTTTCGAGCAGGCCGATCTTGTCCGAGACCTTGGCGCCGCCAATAATGGCGACGAAGGGCTGCGCAACTTCGCCGAGGAGCTTGCCGAGGATCTTCACCTCGCGGTCCATGAGGAAGCCCATGCCTTTGTTGGCCACATACTTGACCATGCCGGCTGTCGAGGCATGCGCGCGATGGGCGGTGCCGAAGGCGTCGTTCACGTAGACGTCGGCGTAGGACGCGAGGATGCGCGAAAAGTTTTCGTCGTTGGCTTCTTCGGCCGCAGTGAAGCGCAGGTTTTCGAGCAGCGCCACGCTGCCGTCGCGCAGGTCGTTCACGACCTTTTTCGCGCCATCCCCAGCCGGCTCGTCGGCGAGAACGACGTCGCGGTCGAGCGCTTCGGCCAGATAGGCGGCGACCGGAAGAAGCGATAGTTCGGCCTTGATCCGCCCTTTGGGCCGGCCGAGGTGCGAAGCCAAGACCACGCGCGCACCACGTTCGATGGCGTGCCGGATGGTGGGCAGGGATTCCCGGATGCGCGTGGCGTCGGAAACACCGCCCGCGGGCGTGAGTGGGACATTGAAATCCACTCGGATAAAAACCCGTCGTCCCTGAAGATCCAACTCGGCAATGCTCTTTGCCGCCATGAGAGCGCCGCTTCTACACGGAAGAGCGCTGGATTTCCAGGGTTTTGGCCGGAAGGCAGTACAACAAAACAAAAAGGGGACCCGAAGGTCCCCTTGATGCATAGATGCATACGAGAAAGGAGGTGTCGTTAAGCGACGATGCTTTGGTCGGTCATGTCGGTCGTCACATGAGCGATGAGTTCGCTCGCGAGCGACACGATTTGCTTGGGTTCGTATCCGTTCTGTCGCAAATCCCTGTAGAGCGACTTGGAAAGGATGCGAAGAGCGCGTTCTTTATTGATGACCGGCACTTCGTTCTGAGCAGTGGCGAGAGCTTGTGACATTTTTCCTCCTCCCAAGAGGTTGCCCCTGGCCTAAGCAGGAGGTGTGCCACCAGACACAATTCCGACACCAAACTGTAACTGATTGAAAACACTTGATGTCGCGGTGCGCGTCGATCTCGGCCCGCGAAGAGATCTACGCACGATAGGCGAGGCGCAGGTCATGGTGGCCCGTATCGGAGGCGCTATCCGCGCCTCAGGTGCGTAGTCGACTTCGCAGGCCACTGGCACTGCGCAGGCTCTTCTACGGGGTTTCCACCCCGACGAGCGCAATGTGGAGTTCGTCGAGCTGTTTAGTCTGAACTGCCGCTGGGGCGTCCGTACAGAGATCAGTACCCTTTTGCGTCTTCGGGAAGGCAATCACGTCGCGCAGAGAATCGGCGCCACACAAAAGCATCGCCAAACGGTCCAAGCCGGCCGCGATTCCACCGTGCGGCGGCGGTCCGTGGCGGAAGGCTTCCAAGAGAAAGCCGAACTTGCTGTGGGCGTCTTCGTCGGTGAGGCCAATGGCTCGGAAGACGCGCGACTGGACGTCTGCCTGGTGAATACGGATCGAGCCGCCGGCGACTTCGTTGCCGTTGAGCACGAGGTCGTAGGCGCGGGCGCGCACGGACGCAGGATCCGATTCCAGCCGGTCCAAATCCTCGGCCATGGGTGACGTGAAGGGGTGGTGCGACGCCACCAACTTGCCGTCGTCGCTGCGCTCGAGCAGTGGGAACTCGTTCACCCAGCAGAATTTCCATTCTCCCTTGGGCACGATGCCCAGCTTGTTGGCGACGTGCAGGCGTAGTGCTCCGAGCACGCTGTGGACCAGCTTGCGTCCGCCAAATTGCAAGAAGAAGACGTCGCCTTCTTGCAGGCCCGCCGCCGCGTTCAGATCCTGACGAAGCGCTTCGCTCATCGTCTTCATCGGCGAACGCGTCCAGGCGCCGCCCGCACCGATGCGCGCGCGGGCTAGTCCACGAGCGCCGAGGCCTTTGACGAACTCTTCGAGCTTGTCGATCTCGGCGTTCGACATCTTCGACGCCTCGGCCGCCGGCAAGCGCCAACCTTTGACGATGGGCGATTCGCCGTGCGGACCTTTGCTGGAAATCACTTGGCGGAGCATTTCCACACTGCCGCCGTCGTGCTTGCGCACCACCTCGGTCACGTCGCAGAGCGGGAGATCGAAGCGCAGGTCGGGTTTGTCCGAGCCGTACTTCGCCATGGCGTCGGCGTACGACAAACGCGGGAACGGCGTTTTGAGCTCGACGCCCAGCACGTCCTTCCACAGCGCCGACATCAGATCCTCGAATACGCTCTGGACGTCGTCTTCGGTGACAAAGCTCATCTCCGCGTCGATTTGCGTGAACTCGGGTTGGCGGTCTTGGCGCAAATCTTCGTCGCGGAAGCAGCGGACGATCTGGAAGTAGCGGTCGAAGCCGGCGACCATGAACAGCTGCTTGAAAAGTTGGGGCGACTCGGCGAGCGCGTAGAACTGTCCCGGCGACAAGCGCGACGGAACCAGGAAGTTGCGCGCGCCACCCGGCGTGTATTTGACGAGGAAGGGCGTCTCGATCTCCAGGAACTTGTGCTGCGTGAGCACGCGGCGAGCTGTCTGGTAGATCTGCGAGCGGAGCAGGAAGTTCTTCTGCAGCGACGGCCGGCGCAGGTCGAGCGCGCGATTCTTGAGGCGCACCGATTCGTTGGCCGTGCTGTTATCGACGATTTCGAACGGCGGCGTGTCCGAGCGCGAGAAAATGGTCAGATCCGTGCAATGCACTTCCACGTCGCCGGTGGGCAGGTTGGGGTTGCGCCGCTCGCCGCGGTCGCGCGCGACGCCGCGTAGACCGACACAGAATTCTGGGCGCAGCTCGCTGGCCAGCGCGTGTGCCTTTTCGCTGGTTTGCGGCTCGAACACGATTTGCGTGATGCCACCGCGGTCGCGCAAGTCGATGAACACGCAGCCGCCGTGGTCCCGGCGGGAAGCAACCCAGCCAAAAAGAACGACGGTCGAGCCAATGTCAGAGCTGCGCAGGTCGCCGCAGTCGTGGGTACGCTTCAGGTCTTTGAGAAACTCGGGCATGCGCGATTTCTACTGGAAGCGCGGCCCGTCGTCGACAGATTCGAAGGTTTTTGAGGGGAGGGCCGCAGCCCTCCCCTCGTCCGCGAAGTGAATTCGCGGACTTCACCCCACCTGCGGCCGAGCCTTTGGCTCGGCTTGCTTGGGGCGCTGGCAACGATTCTTGTTGACCAAGAAGAATATAACGATATATCTACGACACATCGAGAACGGTCGCGATAGTCCCACTTGGAAGACATTTCATGTTCGATGAAGAGATACGGAAATGTATGACTGAAGTGGCTGGGCGTTGGGCCGGCTGGGACCGGATAGCTTGGGCCATGGGACACGGCAAGTCCTCGTCGGGTTCTTGGAGTTGGGGCGGGGGAGCCTCTGGCGCTGGCGGTGCGGGAGGTGGCTCACCACCGTTTCCTCCGTTTCCGCCGTTCGGCGCCTTCCCGTGGAACCTCTTTCGCCGGGCGCGGGCCAAGCGCGGCGATGTGCGCGCCGCGATTCTTTCGCTGCTATCGGAGAAGCCGCTCAACGGTTACCAAATCATGCAAGAGCTGGAGCAACGCAGCCGAGGATCTTGGCGGCCGAGCCCCGGCGCCGTGTACCCGGCGTTACAGCTGCTGGAAGACGAGGCCCTGGTTCAAGCGGAAAACACAGCTGGCGGTCGCGTGTTCTCGCTGACCGACAAGGGCCGTCGCCACGTCGAGGCCCACCCCGACGAGTTTGCGGCGCCGTGGGAAGCAACGAATCAGACCGCAAGCGACGATCCCATGCTAGGACTCTTCGCCGAGCTGAAGCACATCGCGGCCGCGACCATCCAAGTGGTTCATGCGGGGTCCAGCGGTCAGGTGCAGGAGGCTCAGAAAATTCTCAACCAGGCCCGCAAGTCTCTTTATCGACTGCTCGCCGATGACGTCGCCGACGAGGTCGACGAGTAGGCAACAGCGATCCAACCCGCCCACCGAGTAAACCATGGCAAATATCGTCTCTGTCCAGCAGGTATCCAAGAACTACACGCTCGGTACTTTCGTGGTGCCGGCATTGCGTGGGGTTTCGCTCGATGTCGAGGAAGGTGAGTTCCTCTCCATCGCGGGCCCGTCCGGCAGCGGAAAGACCACGCTGCTCAATCTCATCGGCTGCGTCGACACGCCCACCGAGGGCACCGTGCGCATTGCCGGTAATGCGACTGAGACCATGTCCGAGCGTCAGCTCACTCGGTTGCGCCTGAATACCATCGGGTTCATCTTCCAGAGCTTCAACCTGGTGTCCGTGCTCAGCGTGTTCCAGAACATCGAGCTGCCGCTGCTCTTGCAGCGCTCGGCGGCCGCCAAAGAACGACGGACGCGCGTCGAGGCGCTGCTCGATCGGGTCGGTATCCGCGAATATGCCAAGCACCGGCCGAGCGAGCTGTCCGGCGGTCAACGCCAGCGCGTCGCCATTGCGCGCGCGCTCGTCACGCGGCCGCAGCTGGTGCTGGCCGACGAGCCGACCGCGAACCTCGACTCGGTCACCGGGACGAACATCCTCGATTTGATGAAGGAGCTGAACCGCACTGAGAAGACGACGTTCATCTTCTCGACCCACGATGCGCGCGTGTGGTCGTACGCCAGCTCGGTCGTGCGTCTTGCCGACGGAAAACTGGTGGATCGCGTGAGCGCCGAGGAAGCGGTTCGGGTCGGCGGCGTCGGCGGTTTGCCCCAAAGCCCGAACGCGAGGACGTGATGCGAGGCTATTTCGACACCTTGAAGGTGATTGTCCTTATCGCCTTCCGCAATCTGTTCGCGAGCTGGCTCAAGACGCTCATCGTCGGCGGCATCATTTTATTCGGCTCGATGCTGGTGGTGGTGGGAACCGCTCTCGTCGACAGCGTCGATGCTTCCATGAGCCGCAGCATCATCGGATCCGTGGCCGGCCACATCCAAGTGTACAACGCCAAGTCCGCCGACGAGTTGGCGGTGATGGGCAGTTTCCAAATGGAAGGCGCCGATCTCGCGCAGATCGATGACTTCAAAGTCATGCGCGACGCCATCATGACGGTTCCCAACGTCAAGGACGTGGTGCCGATGGGCCTTTCGGGCGCCATGGTTCCTGCCGGCAACACCGTCGACGTGATGCTGGAAAAGCTGCGCGATCTCGTGCGTCGCAAGCAGGCGGGTGAAGACGTCAGTGCGGCCATTGAATCGCAGAAGGACCACGTCCGACAGATCGTCGGCGTGTTGTCGGCTGATTTCGCCAACATCGGCAAGATCCTGTCCGAAAAGGCGGTGTCTCCCGACGAGCGCGAGGCCATTCGTCGTGCGTCCGCGCCGGGTTTCTGGAACGAGTTCGACAAAGATCCGCTTGGCACCCTGGAGTTCCTCGAGAACCGCATCGCGCCTCTGGCGAGCGACGCCGAGATCCTGTTCCTGCGCTATGTAGGCACCGATCTGGCGGCGTTCTCTCGCTCCTTCGATCGCATGAAGATCGTGGACGGCACGACCATCCCGCCGGGCAAGCGCGGATTCCTTTTCTCGAAATGGATTTACGAGCAGCAGGTGAAGCTGAAGACGGCGCACCGGCTCGACGAGATTCGCGACGCCATCGTGAAGCGCGGGAAGACCATCGCCAAAGATCCTGATTTGCAGCGCCAAATCAAGCTGAACACCACCGAGGTGAAAGAGATCTTGCTTCAGCTCGACAGCCAGCAGGTCGGCATGTTCCGAGACAAGCTGCAAAAGGAGCTGGGCAGCACGGAAAGCGACGTCAGCAAGCTGCTCTCGGAATTTTTGCGGGTGGACGACAGCACCATCATGCGCCGCTATCGCTTCTTCTACGACGAGCTGGCGCCGTCGCTGACCCTTTACCGCGTACGCGTCGGCGACACGCTGACCATCAAGGCCTTTACCCGCAGCGGCTACGTTCAGTCGGTGAATCTTCGCGTCTACGGAACCTTTGCGTTCGAAGGCCTCGAGGATTCGCATCTTGCGGGCGAGCTGAACATCATGGACCTGGTCTCGTTCCGCGAGCTTTACGGATTCTCGACTCCGGAGCGCGACAAGGAAATCCAAGCCATCAAGGCGCAAGCGGGGCTCAAGGAAATCGATCGCGACAAGGTCGAGGCCGAGCTGTTTGCCGCCGGAGCTAGCGACGACTCGGCCACGGCGGAGAAGCCAAGCAGCATCGGGGACGCGGAGGCGGCCTTGCGGTCGCTTTCCGGTCGAGCCAAGTTGGTGAAGCGGGAGAATCAATCCTACGACCCTGCCCAGCTCGAACAGGGCGTGGTGCTCAACGGCGCCGTGATCGTGAAAGACCCGCGGCGCATTCGCCAGACCATGATCGACATCGAAGCCGCCGGTCGCAAGGCGGGACTCACCCTCAAGGCCATCGATTGGCAGAAGGCCTCCGGCCTGGTCGGGCAATTCGTCACCATGATCCGCGCGGTTCTCTACATCTCGGTGCTCATCATCTTCGCGGTCGCGCTGGTCATCATCAACAACGCCCTCGTGATGGCGACCTTGGAACGGATGGCCGAAATCGGAACCCTGCGCGCAGTCGGCGCTCAGCGCCGGTTCTTGCTGGGCATGCTGTTCGTCGAGGCTTTGGCGGTCGGCGGATTGTTCGGCGGGATCGGCTCGGCCTTGGGCGCCGGCATTGTTGCAATTCTGCGCATGGTCGGAATTCCGGCCGTGAACGACATCTTTTACTTCTTCTTCTCGGGGCCGCGTCTGCACCCAGGGCTCTCCGTGACCAACGTCGCCATCGCTCTGACCATCGTGCTGGTGGTGAGCGCGATATCCAGCATTTACCCAGGCATTCTCGCCATGCGGGTCAGCCCGCGCCAGGCGATGCAATCCGACGAGTGACAATCATGGCCAACTTCTTTCTCGATTTCCGAATTGCTCTGCGCAGCCTGTTTCAGCATCGTCGGCGCACCATCTTCCTCGTGTCGGCCATTGCTCTGGTCACAGGGCTTCTGGTGCTGCTCAATGCGCTCTCGACCGGCGTCAGCGAAACCATGATTCGCGCTGCCACGACGCTTTCCAGCGGACACGTCAACGTGGGTGGCTTTTTCAAGGTGACGTCCAGCCAGTGCGGCCCGGTCGTCACCGAATACGAAAAGGTCGTCAAGGTGGTCGAACAGTCGGTTCCCGAGATGGCCCACTGGGTTCACCGCGGGCGCGGCTGGGCCAAGGTCATTTCCGATTCCGGATCGACCCAGGTCGGCGTCACCGGTATCGACATCACCAACGAGCCGGATTTCAAGCGGGTGGTGAGCATCGTCAGCGGCAATATCGACGATCTCACGCAACCGAACACGATGCTCATCTTCGAATCACAGGTGGAACGGCTGAAGGTCAAGGTTGGCGATGCCGTCACCCTGTCGGCGCAGACCAATCGCGGCGCCGCAAACACCGTCGACTGTCGCATCGTCGCGATCGCCAAAGACATGGGCCTCATGAGCAAGTTCGGGACCTTCGTTCCGGTCGAGACCACGCGGACGCTCTACCAGCTGCGGCCCGACACAACGGGCGCTATTCAGCTGTACCTGAAGCCTCGCTACGTCGCCGATGCGTCAGCGATTGCCGCGCGTCTGCGCACCACGCTCGAGCACGCCGGGTATCGGGTCATGGATCCGGACGCGAATCCGTTCTGGATGAAGTTTCAGACGGTGAATCGCGAGGACTGGACTGGACAGAAGCTTGACGTGACCACGTGGGAAGACGAGGTCTCGTTCCTCACGTGGACGCTGAAAGTACTGAGCGTTCTCAAGCTGGTGTTGCTTACCATCCTGATCGCCATCGTCGTGACCGGCATCATGAACACCATGTGGATTGCCATTCGCGAGCGCACCCGCGAAATCGGCACCCTGCGCGCCATCGGGATGCAGCGCTGGGGCGTCTTGCGCATGTTCCTGTTCGAATCGTTCCAGATGGGGATCATTGGTACGGTGGCCGGCGCGGTGGGGGGCAGCATCGTCGCTGCGCTGGTCAATCTGGCGGAGATCAAGGTTCCCCTCGGCGTGCAGCTGTTCTTGATGTCCGACCAGTTGCACCTTGCCGTCCACGTGCCGTCGCTCGTCAGCGCGGCGACGATGATCACCGTGATCACCACGCTCGCAGCGCTTTATCCTGCTTACCGGGCTGCGCGTTTGCCGCCCGTCTCTGCCATGTCTCACTTCGGCTAAGTCAGAGGAGTCACTATGTCCAGCATTCGCATCTCGCTCACAGCTACAGCCTTGCTCGCGGCGCTTGCGTTTCCGAACGCCGCACACGCGCTCACGAAGCCCGAGCTCGTCGAGTTTCTCAAGGCCGTCGATGCCCGCCAGAAGAACAACGGCGACTGGCGTTCGATGATCTACATGGAGCAAAAAGAAAAGGGTAAGGTCGACGTCGCCTACGAAGCCTTGGTGTTCCGTCGCAGTGAGGACCAAAAGTTCATCATTCTGTTCACCCAGCCCAAGGCATCACAGGGGCAGGGCTACCTACGCATCGACAAGAACCTGTGGTTCTACGATCCGTCGGTCGGTAAGTGGGAACGCCGCACCGAACGCGAGCGCATCGGCGGCACCAACTCGCGACGGTCGGACTTCGACGAATCGCGCCTCGCCGAGGAGTACGATCCCGAGGACAACGGTGAGGTGAAGCTGGGCAATTACACGGCTCAGGTCATGACGCTCAAGGGAAAGCCGAACATCGATCTCGCTTTCCCCACGATCAAGTTGTGGGTCGATAAGGAGACCAAGAACATCCTCAAGCGCGAAGAGTACGCCCTTTCGGGGCGGCTTCTGCGCACGTCCTTTTATTCCAAATGGAAGAAGATCTACAGCGAGTCCAAAAAGGGCGACACCTGGTACCCCGGCGAAATGCGCTTCTACGACGAGGTGGAAAAGGCAAACTCGACCCTCATTGTGATCAAGAATGTCGACACCAAGGCCCTCGAAGCGAATCTGTTCACGAAGGCCTGGCTGGAGAGTAAGAGCCGATGAGTCGGCTCACTCTTCCTCTAGGTCTTGTCAGCGCGGGCGTGCTGATGCTGGGGGCGGGTGGGGCGCTTGCGCAGAGCAGGCCGAGCGATGCGGACATCTTCGGCGGGCCGAGCGAACCGGCTGCGACAGCAGCCGCGACCGCGACCAGCACGTCGACGGCCAGTGAGACGGCGACCGCAACCTCGACGAGCACGGGAGCTGCTCCGGCAGGACCCGTGGACGTGCGCGACGAGCTGAACCTTGGCGATCCCAACGCCGGTACTCGTTTTTCGACGGAAGTGGCGCCGAGCGACCCACTGAAAATCGGTGGGCAGTTCTACTGGCGGGCGATAAGCACAGGCAAGCAAGGACAGTACCCGCAGAACTGGAGCGTTTCCGCGCCCGCGCTCCTCGACGTGTACCTGGATGCGCGGCCGAACGATCGTGTGCGTGCCTACGTGCTCGGGCGTATGTCGTACGATCCCACGTTAGCCCCGAACGGGTCGACCTCGGCCAATGCGGGGTCGGCGACGGCGGCAACAGCAGGCAACGTCTCGGCCCAGCAGAGCGATTTTCTCGGCTCGGCCTTCAATCAGACGCGCGGACCGACCGTATTCCTCGATCAGATGTGGCTGAGCGCCGATATCGCTCACACGGTATTCGTGACCGCCGGCAAACAGCACGTGCGCTGGGGAACGGCGCGCTTTTGGACGCCGACGGACTATCTGCACATGCAGCCGCGCAACCCGCTGCTGCCCTTCGACGCGCGCGCCGGCACGACCATGCTCAAGCTGCATGTGCCGTGGGAAGCGAAGGGCTGGAACTTCTACGCCTACGCGCTTCCCGAAGGGCCGGCTGCTACGCCTACCACGGGCGATGTCTCGGCGGCCGCGCGCGCCGAGGTCGTGCTGGGAACGCTGGAGGCCGGCCTGGGCGTCTTCGGCAACCGCAACAGCAAGACAAAATTCGCGGGCGACGTTTCGTTCGGGGTGTGGGATCTGGACTTCTACGGCGAAGCAGCGTTGCGGAACGCGGGCGACGTGGATTTCGTGAAATTCCGGCAGCTGGAATTCCCCGCAACACCGAACAGCGACGGTACCTATACATCGACGACGCAGCCGCCGGTCACCATCGATCCGACGAGCAGCTCTTCCATCGTAGATGGATTCTTCCCGCACAATCGTGGGTCTGGTTGGAAGCCGCAGGTCACGGGCGGCGTTTCGTACACCCGCCAATACGCCGACAAAGATACGTTCACCGTCGGAGCCGAGTACTTCTACAACGGACTTGGCTACGATGATCCGCGTGTCTATCCAGCGCTTGTGTTTCTGCCCCACAGCTCGCCTCTGGCGAACCCGGCGACCTTCTTCTATCTCGGCAAGCAGTACCTCGGCGTGTATGGCACGGCACCGGCGCCTTATTCGTGGGACAACACGACGTTCACGCTGTCGACGCTCGCCAACCTGACCGACAAGTCCGGCATCACCCGCCTCGACTATTCGCTCACCGTGCTGACCCATTTGCGTTTCGAGGCCTACGGTGCCGTGCACTGGGGGCAGCGCAACGGCGAGTTTCGCTTTGGCATCGACGGGAGCGCGTTGGCGAACACTCACATCAACGCGGTCGATAGCCTCGCCAACAAGCTCAGTGTTCAGCCTGCCATCTTCGACCTGGGCGTAGGCATTCGTGTCGCCCTTTAGTTTTTCGCGCAATCGCACTTGACGTCGGGGCAAGGATGCTGCACCTTCTTGCCTCTCACGTGATGCGGGGTGGAGCAGCCTGGTAGCTCGTCGGGCTCATAACCCGAAGGTCCCAAGTTCAAATCTTGGCCCCGCTACAAATCTTCTGCGTACTTAGGTCGCCTTCGAGGCACCTGCTCGCGTTCCTCATTCCGAATGAGGAACGAATGAGGGAATGGTCGCTGCGTCATTTCGGGTCGTCGGGATCGGTTTGAACTATCGGTACCCGACGAGCGGTGGAGATGGCCGCTCCTGACCGCAAGGGCAGGCGGAAGTTGATGATGTCGCTTGCGAAGGCGTCGGATCCTCGTCGGCGGTGTTGAGCATCGTCGTGACTCGGGCGACGATGGATGCCGTTCATCACGCGAAAGATCCAGGCAGTGCTGCCACGCCCTAAGCTTGTGGCTTCAGCGATATCGGCGCCGCCGCCTGCGCCTCATGCTGACGGGAAGGCTGAGTCGCAGCAACAGAGAGTGGTTCACTTCTGCCAATCGATCTAGTGGTATTCGACGACGCCATCCTCGCCGAAGGAGCAGCGCTCGATGTCTTCGAGGCCTGGGCGCAGGGCCTACCGATGGCGTCTCTAGTCCTCCGGACTTGGCCGCAGATTCCGGACGAAGCCTACCGTGGAAACTTCGTTGGGCTAGCCAGGCAACTTCAGCCCCCAGGGTCGCTCCTCCTGCTACCTCATGTGCGGACGATGGGGCTATGATCGACGACCGTTAATGGCAGAGACAACGAACTATGGTCGGGTTTCGAGCCCGGCATCGACCGGTGGCGCAGGAACGTCCTTTGAGCTGCTGAGCGACAATTACATCTCCCCAAAGCCGACGACTACGTCGCCCCGCTTTTAGGCGCGCCGGTAACCGGACGGTAGACCTCCAAGCCCGCAGACGGGCAGGAGGCAGTTTTGAAGCCGGTTAC